>Ga0209571_1000068_pt1 | contig 263638 bp, 257 predicted proteins | sample EBPBio102011_DNA_FD_185866 | JGI IMG/M metagenome (GOLD analysis project Ga0209571, IMG submission 185866) | Wastewater treatment Type I Accumulibacter community from EBPR Bioreactor in Madison, WI, USA - Reactor 1_1/10/2011_ DNA (SPAdes)... | ecosystem: Engineered > Bioreactor > EBPR >... | reverse complement strand
TCTTCGCCTTGTCATGGCCATAAGGCAGCAAATGCTCGTTCGGAATGCCGATCTTCGCACCGATCTCCTGGATCGGCTTCTTCTTCGCGCCACGCGCAATCTGGATATCGGTCTTGAATTCGGCCATTGCCGCTCCTCCGGAGTTCATGTCGCAAATGAGGGTGCTTCACCTTCTCGCCTGCATAGAAGCGCGACAGCGCCGCTCGCCGCCGTCTCAAAACAGCCGCCCAATGCACGGATTGCGACAGGTTTCGTCACGGCCGGTGCGGCCCCATCGGGAGCGGCAACGGGCTGGCGCTGCGCACTCCCCAAGGGCTGGGCATGAACCCGACCGCCTCAGCGGTCGAGCACGCTGCGGATTTCGACGATCTGCGAGCGGGCGCGCAGAAGGTTGAAGCCCATCGTCGCCAGGTGCGAGGGGAACAGGAAGCTCGATTCGTTGCCGTTCGAGATGATCCATGGCTGCATGTTGAGCGCGTCGCGCATCTGCGTCTGCATCGTGTCCCACAGGGTCGCGAGGTTGCGCTCGCGGATGACGGACGAGAAGTCTTCGCGGGTCGCGCTCAGGATGCCGTAATAGGCATAGAGCTGGCCGTAGGCGAACCAGAAGCGGTCGTCGGCGCGCGGGTCGAACCAGCCGGCATCAGACGCCTCGATCTGACTGCGCAGGATGTCTGAGGTCGAGCCCATGTCGCCGGCAATGCGGTCGAGGAACTGCAGCAGATTGTCGGCGCGGGCGTCGAAGGTCGCCTGGCATTTCTCAAGGCTGGCGTTGAAGGCGCGCAGCTTGGCGATGCCGTCGCGATAGACGCTCGGCGTCGGGCGCGTCGGGCCGCGCACGCCGATGTACCAGGCGTCTTCATCCCAGGCCATTGCCGTGCGTGCGTCCTGCAGGTTCTGGTCGATACGCGAGGTGCCGCGGGCGCGGCCAAGCGTGTCGACCAGCTCGGTCGTCGTGCGGCGCAGCACCTGGTTGATGCCGAGCTGGAAGGCCGCCTTGTTGTCGAAGAACGGCGTGTTGCGCCACGGCATGCCGAAGAAGCCGAGCTTCGACACCAGCATGGACGAGATCCATGCATTGCGGTTGACGTTGAAGTCGATGAGATCGGCGGCAACAGCTGCGATCTCCGAACGCTTGCAGACCTGCGGGGCAGGGGCGGCCTGGCCGGTTGCGGCGGCGGCCGGCGCCTGCGTGTCGGTGGCAGGTGCCGTTGCCGCAACGATCGGGTCGCCGGCCAGCGCGTTCTTGGCCTGGGCCGTGGTCGAGGACGCTGCGACCCGGGTCGGGTAGTCGGGATCGAAATCCCGCCAGAACTGGGTGACGTAGAAGAAATAGGCATAGAGGCCGACAAAGCAGACGATGGCGAGGCCGAGCACCGCCTTGAGGATCAATCCGCGCTGACCGTACCAGCGGCCCACCCACATGAACGGCCACAGGATCAGGCCGATGACGAAGCCGATGCCGCGTCCGATCCACTGGAATATCCGGGTGAAGAAATTCACGATCGGATCGAGCATTGTGAAGGTCCCCTCAGTCGGTCAGGCCGTAGAGCTGCGCGCGGAATGCCGCTTTGTCTTTCAGATATGAGTTTTTCAGCGTGTCGACAACGTTGGATCGCCAGACTTCGTTGAGGCCTTCATAGTCTTTGTAGAAGCCTTGCTTGTTGAAGACATAACGCGAGACGAAGTCCGAGGGCACGAATTCGGAGATCAGCCGGTTGGTCAGCCACGCGTCGGGATGGTCGGTCTTGGCGCGCACCACCAGGAAGCGGTGTTGCGGAAACACCTCTTCCAGCCGCAGCTGCCCGAGCTGGGCAATCTCGCGCTTGGCGCCGTTGAGGAACGGGAAGATGCCGTCGCTGTTGATCGCGTCGGCATGGCTGTGGATCCAGGTCTGCAGCCAGACCTTGTCGACCTTGTTGAGGTCGCGATTTGGCTCGGCAGCACGGATCAGCGCCCGCACCGCCATCTCGGCGCGGTGCTCGAGATAACCCGAGGCTTCGATCCAGGAGGCGCGCGGCAGGTCGAGCCGGCCGGTCGAGGCGAGGAACTTGAACACCTTGTCGGCGTCGCGGATCGACAGATAGCTCACCTGCCACGGTCGCGAGCGGCGGAAGCCGGGGGCGGAGGGGTCCGAGATGACGGTGGTGATGTCGGGGTCGACGAAGACGTAGAGCCCGCCGAAATGGCTGGTCCAGAAGGCATTGTGGCGGAAGATCACCTGGTCGGGCACTAGCGCGTTTTCGCGGATGTCGCCGCAGACCTTGGCGAGCTCGACCATGCGGTTGAGCATGTCGTCGTCGCGCCAGGCCTCGGGTTCCTGCTTCAGCCGGTCGACCAGCTTGCCGAGTTCGGCCGCTTTGCCCAGCACGTCCTCGGCCGACAGCACGCGGAACTCGACCTGGTTGATCGACAACAGGTCTTCGATGTCCTCGACCTTGGAGACGGAATCCTCGATCTCGCCATAGATCACGTCCTTGATCGTCAGCGCGTCGATGGCGCGCTGGTTCTTCGACATGAACTCGAACAAAAGCTGCGAGGTGTTGGAAAACGCCGTGTGCACCACCGGCAGGTCGACCTGCGACGGCGTCAGGATGATGAAGCGGCGATTGACCTCGTTGGGGTCGAGATACTGGTAGTCGCCCAGCTCCTCGGCGATTTCAGGCGAAAAACCGCTGCGATCGATCTGGAAGCTCTCGAGCTTGGTCGTCGGCAAGCCGAAGGCGGTCAACGCCTTGTTGTAGCGGCCGATCAGATGCGGCTCGTCGACCGGCAGGAGACGGCCATAGATGAGTTCGTTGTCGCGCAGGAGGTCCATCTAGATACCGAACCAAAGAAGCAATGCAAGTATGTAAGCTGTCGCCAGGCAGATCAGATTTGCGACAAGTTTTGCAAATATATCTGCGGCTTCCCCGTAGAGCTCAATATTCTTGTTTTTAACATTCAAGCTTCTAGATTCGTATTTTATCCTGTATCGAATTCCTGCGATATTTTTGATCGCGGGGAAGTTCAAATATAAGGTTATCAGTATCGCCTGTGTCCAGAGGAGATAAATATCCCACGCCTCGACGCGCTCAACGAATCTTGGAAAATGCCAAGATGAGCCTGACAGCCAATCAAGCATTCCACAGCCCCTTCGCCTTCAGTTCCTCCATCTCCTTCGACGCGCGTTCGCGCAGCCGCGCATCGCGCAGAAGCTTCGACACCGCGGCATCGTCCGACTTGTCGGAGTAGCGGAACTCCGAGTCGGCGTAGCGGTTGATCTCCTGCATCACCATCTCCATCGAGAACGGCCCGCGCAGCTCTTCGATCATCGCCTTCTTCTCGTCGTAGCCCTTGTGCATGAAGGCCTCGGGCTTCTCGAACCACTCGTCCGGCAGCTCGATGTCCATGGCGCGCATCTTGATCGCGTCGGTGACGTTCTTGATGGCGCGGCCGGTGAAACGTGGCTCGGCTTCCTTGATCATATGCAGATAGGTGCCGATGTCGGCCAGGGTCTTGGGCGCGCCATTGTCCTTCATGAAGTGGTCGTAGACTTTCATCAGCCCGTCTTCCTGAGGCTTTTCGTGCTCCTCATAGGCCTCGGTCACGGCGCGCTGGATTTCCTGGGCAGCATAAAGCTCGTGCTCGCCGAGCGGGATCTTGTGGTTCTTGCCGGCGAGCAGGACGAAGATGTCGATGTAGTCGTCGCGGGTCTGCGGGCCGTCGACCAGCCAGCGGGCGCCGGCGCGCTGGCGCAGTGCGTCGTCGACATTTTCGGGATAGTTGGAAAACATGCCGAAGGAGCAGTTGCCGCGCACCACCGTGCCGGCGCCGGCGAAGGCGTCCATCAAAACGCCCGTGATCTCCTGCTGGCCGGCCGACGCCCGGTCGTCCGAACGCTTGGCCGCCACCTGGTCGATGTCGTCGATGGTGCCGAAGCCGATGGCGCGCGGGTTGAGAACGTTGTTGATGAACTGGCGGCAGTTTTGGCCCGACTTGCCCTGGTAGGAGGAAATCTGGTCGACGCCGAAGTTTTCGTAGGCAAAGGGATAGCCGGCGACCTGGCAGTAATTGTTGACCAGGCCTGCGATCATCTGGATCAGCGTCGTCTTGCCGGTGCCCGGGGCGCCGTCGCCGATGAAGGTGAACAGGAAGCCGCCGAGCTCGACGAAGGGGTTCATCTCCCTGTCGAAATCATAGGCCATCAGCATCTTGGCCAGCCGGACCGACTGGAATTTTGCGATGTGGTTGCCGACGACCTCCTGCGGCTTCTTGAAGGTCATGACCAGCGGCTTCGACTTCTTGCCCGGCGCGACGTCGAAACCGTCGAGGGTGAAGTCGTCGGCGTCGATGCGGATATGGGCGTTCTCAAAAGCGCCGATGCCGTCGAAGCGGCCCTTGCGCTGGAGCAGGCCCTCGATGGCGACACGGGCGAAGGCGCGGCCGCGCGTCAGAAGGTCGGCATCGTCCCTGGCGCCCGACAGTGCCCGGTCGAGGCCCGAGACGATCGATTTCACCGCATCCTGCGGCGTGTCGAACAGGAAGTCGGGTTCGCTCACGTCATTGGGCGCTTCGCCGTCGCTGTCGATCAGCTGGGCGAGGTAGGAGGCAAGCGTGAAGCCGGCGACATAGGCCGACGCCGACAGCAGCTTCTTGAAATGGCCGGCCTCGTCGCCCTCAAGTGGGCTGCGGGCATTCTTGGCCTGCAGCGCCTCGAGATCGGTCGAGCGCGAGAACACGTCGCTGACAGCAAGCGCTACCGCAATGCCGCGGCGGGCGCGGAACAGAAGCGTGTGCTGCGGGATCGACATCAGCTGGTCGTCGGGGCGGATCGCCGTGACGGTCTTCTGCAGCTCAACCTCGCGGGTCTTGCGGATCGAGCCGGTCGAAACCGTCGAGACAAAGCGCCTGTTGGTGCCGGCAAGGGCTGTGCCCGACTGGCCGGAAGAATCTTCCAGCACGACGATACGGGTGATGAAGCTCTGCGCGGTTGAGCGGTGCTTTTCGATGTCGGCTTCGGAAATCGTGGTCAGGCCGGTGTCCATTTCAAGCTCCTATCCGGTCGAGCCAATTGTTGATTGCAGGCATCACGATCGTCCCGAAACGGTCAAGCGCAAAGATACCGAGAACAAATGCCATGATCCTGGTGAAGACCATTCTCCTGACGCCCACGAATTTCAGAGTGAGTATCGAAAAGAGGATGAAGGTCATGACCGAAACCTGGCCGGCGTCCACGGGAGTCAGGTAGGAAAACGCGTACAATCCGACTGCGGTTGCGACCAGGATCAGCAGATAGAACCTGATCGATATGATCACCCGGTCGCTGTAGATGAAATAGCCGGTTCCAAGCAGTAGGCTGACAAAGATCGCGACGGCATCAAACATCCTGGCTGGCGCATTCAGAACCGTAACCAGCGTGGATTGGGACACCAGTTCGCATATCGTGTAGCGGTCGAAGGCGAGCCGTCTTTCGGTCTTTGTGCCGTAATAGGCTGCGATCGCGGCGCCGGCGCAGATCAGGCAGAACGACAGGGCGCCGTGGATGTTGTCCAGCGAAACCCCGAGCAACTGCCCCACTGCACCCCATGCGTGCATCGAGACCGTGTTGAAACCCAGCACGATGCGGCTGAGCAGCGGGCCGAAATCCAGCTTGCTGTTGAAGTTGGCGAGAACCGAGATTGCCGTGGGCACGCCAAAGGCGATCGAGATCCACTTCCAGGCAACTTTTCTCCTACGCGCCTGACTGGCCCACCAAAGCGAGATCGTGTCTCGTATTGAGGACGCCTCAGACATCCGAGATCACCTGTCCCTTCGACAGGATATGCACCTTGTAGCCCTCGAAAATCTTCTGCGTCTCGCCGGCGGCATAAAGCGCCTGGTAGGCCTCGTGCGGGATCAGGGCGTGCTTCTCGTAGCTCGACACGCCCTGGCGCGTGGCTTCGAGGTCGTCGGTGTTGATGAAGAATTCCTCGCTCGACGGTTCGCTCGACCACAGGCCCTTGCGCCCGGGCTTTTCCGCCTTGGAGTAGACCTCCTGGATCGTCCAGGTCAAAAGCCAGGCATTCTCGGCCTTGCGCACCTTGGACAGCACTTCGGCCACGACCGAATTGTGCTCGGTGATGCCGGCCGAATAGAACGGCCCGAGCACCAGCCGGCGCAGCTGCTTGGGGTGCAGATCGGCGAAATCCTTGTCGAGATTGGTGGCGATCGTCAGCGGCGACAGCGTGTAGGCCGAGTTCTTCTCGGTGAAATCGTCGAAGCGATGGGCGAGGTCGGGGTTGAGCAGGCCTTCGACCGGCAGGGGAATGTCGATCCTCTCGTTGAGCTTGGCCGTTGCGGTGTCGACAAGCTGGCTCACCATCGCATCCGACGAATCCTCGACGGTTGCCATGTAGATCAGCGGCAGGTTGGCGGTGCCGTCGAAACTGCCCCAGTGGACGAGATAATAGGGCCGCATCGACCGCGGATTGACCGACACCTTGGCCGTCTGCGACAGGATGAACGGGCTGAAGGTGACGCCGTCCTTGACGTCTTCGAGATAAAGCCGCTCGGCCATCGAGCGTTGCAGCGCCTCGGGGAATTCCTTGTGGCGCAGGATGAAGTCGGCCATCTCCTCGCGCAACTCGCCCGGGGGCGGAATGTTGGCGAGGCGCTGGGCCGCCGTGCGGCGGTCGTTCTCCAGCTCCAGCACGTTCTGGAACACCGGAAAGCCGCTCTCGGCGCGGCTGATCTTGAACGTCTCCATGAAGCCGAGCCGGTTGCGCCAGCAGGCGAAGGACCGTTCCAGCCGCGAGATGTATTCGGCCGCGACCTTGGCGACGATGCCATGCCGGTAGAGCGGCGAGCGGTCGTCGCGCATGAAGATCTCAAGCCCGCTCAGTGCCGCCTTGATGGCGTCGAAATAGCGGACCGCCGGGTCGTCGGTGGGGGTCATGAATGAAGTCTCCGGGGCATTCGCTCGATGTTGCCCCCTTCTGCCCTGCCGGGCATCTCCCCCTCGATGGGGGAGATCACGCTTTCATCGGTCTCATAGCCAACCACCGACGCTGCAATGCCCAACACAAGAAAACATGCAGGACAAGCGCCGCCGGCGACGTGCCTGATCTCCCCGCTTGAGGGGGAGATGGCCGTCAGGCCAGAGGGGGGCGCGACAGGGCGCGACATAGCGGATGCTGGTCGGCTTACGACTGCACGTAATCGGCCGCGTTGTGCTTCTTCAGCACGTCCTCGAAGCGGCGGGCAAAGGCGTCGTCGGCCAGCTTCTTGCGGCGCTGGATGTCGGCGGTCGCCACCATGTTCTTCTCGTGCAGCTCGAGCAGGTCGCCGATATGCTTCTGGGCGGCAGCACCGATGCCGGCCATCGTCTCCTCGGCGGTGTTGTCGACCTTGGAGCCCAGCGTGTTGATCTTGTGGGCCACGTCCTGCTGGGCTGCGGTCTTCAGCGAGTCCTCCAGCGCCTTGTAGAGCACGATGCGCTGCTCGGTATCGATGGTCAGCTTGTTGATCAGCGTGTTCTGGGCGGCGATCTGGTTGTTGAGCGAATCGACGAAGGTCTGGAACATCGAGGTGTAGCGCTCGAGCGTCTGGCTTTCGGCCAGCAGTTCCTGCTCCTTGGCCTGCTTCTCGTTATATTCGGTCGCAAGCTTCGAGCGCTCGGATTCGAGCTCGGTGCGTTCCTTCTGGCTGGTCGAGGCGGCGATCCGGTTTTCGATGTCGAGCAAAAGCGGGTTCAGCTCCTCGATGCGCTTCTGGGTCGCTTCGAGATTGGACATGGTCGTCTTGCGGCGTTCGATGACCTGCGAAAGGCTCGCCTCCGAGGTCTTGTAACGCTCGTCGAGGACCTGCTTCTGCGCCTTGAGGATGCCGACGATGGTGTCGGACTTGGTCAAAAGCTCCTGCAGATTGCCGGCCAGCGACATGTTGCGGACGCGGTCGGTGCGCATGCGCTGCTTGCGCGCATCCGAGAAGATGCCGACGAAGCTTTCCCAGCCGGTGAAGCTCTTCATGCTTTCGAATTCGGTGCCGAAGACGTTGGTGGCATCCTCGAGCCCGATGATGAGGTCGGCGATGTTGCCTTCCATCACCTTCTGCTGCTTGAGCACGTCCTGGATGCGGGCGTTTTCGATATCGAAATCCTGCGCGCCGATCTTGGCGTCCGTCTGGGCGAACTTGTCGAGAACCGTGCCTGATTGCTCGATCTTGCTGCGCATGTCCTCCACGACCTGTTTGGTCTTGGCTATCTCGGCGTCGAAATTCTGCAGCGTTGCCATCAGGTCCTCCGGTCATGTCACAAGGGCATCGCGGGCGAATATATGTGGCGCATCTTTCGATTGAAAGACACGCGCGCCTCGCGGAAAAGATTTAGCAGTGGCTGAACTTCGTCAGGACGCGAAGCCGATGAAGTCGTCGGGCTGGGCACGGCCCATCTCTTCTTCCCAATGACGCCGGCACAGCGACACATAGACATCCTTGCCGATCGCCACCTGCTCGCCTTGCTTGGCCACCTTGCCGTCGGGCCCGAGCCGCACCACCATGGTCGCCTTGCGGCCGCAGCGGCAGATGGTGCGCACTTCGCGCAGGTCGTCGGCAATCGCCAGCAGCGCCCGCGAGCCCGAGAACAGATTGCCCTGGAAGTCGGTGCGCAGGCCGTAGCACATGACCGGGATGCCCAGCCTGTCGGCGACGCGCGCCAGCTGCCAGGCCTGCTCTTCCTCCAGGAACTGCGCCTCGTCGACGAAGACGCAATGCACGGTCGAATGCTTGTGATGCTCGGCGATGCGGGCGAACAGGTCGTCGCCGCCACGGAACATCTCGGCGCCTGCCTCCAGCCCGATGCGCGAGGAGATGTAGCCGGTGTCGCCCTTGCGGTAGTGGCCGGCGACGAACAGCATCGTGTTCATGCCGCGCTCGCGATAGTTGTACGACGCCTGCAGCAGCATGGTCGTCTTGCCGGCGTTCATGGTCGCGTAGTGGAAGTAGAGCTTGGCCATGCGCTCTTCTAAGCCGAAGCCTAAGGCGGCGGGGAGGGGACAAGTTCCTCCGTCCACCGCAAAAACTTGACCGCATGTCGCTGATGGATAAGCCGGCGGCGTCTGTCGCTGCGTCATGTCACTTGAATCCAAAGGAAAATGGTGTTTGGCTCGCGACAAAGACGAACAACAACAGTATCGCGTTGCCGTCATAAAATGGGAGAAATCTATATGTCGCGCATGAAAGCACTCGCCGCTGTAATCGGCGTGTCGACGTTTCTGACTGCCAGCGCAGCCTTCGCTGCCGATCCGGCCAGCTGCAAGACGGTACGCCTCTCCGACGTCGGCTGGACCGACATTCAGGCCACGACCGGGCTCGCCTCGGTTCTGCTCACCGCGCTCGGCTACGAGCCGCAGGTCATCCAGCTGTCGGTGCCCGTCACCTATGCTTCGCTCAAGAACAAGGATCTCGATGTCTTCCTCGGCAACTGGATGCCGTCGATGACCAACGACATCAAGGATTACACCGCCGACGGCTCGGTCGAGACCATTGGCGAGAACCTCAGCGGCGCCGGCTACGGCATCGTCGTGCCGACCTATGTCGCGGAAGCCGGCGTCAAGACGCTGACCGACCTCGGCAAGTTCAAGGACAAGTTCGGCGGCAAGATCTACGGCATCGAAGCCGGCAATGACGGCAACCGCATCATCCTCGACATGATCAAGAACCCCGCCGACAACCTCGAGGGCTTCGAGCTGGTCGAATCGTCGGAAGCCGGCATGCTGACCCAGGCCGAGCAGTCGATGAAGAGCAACGAGTGGATCGCCTTCCTTGGCTGGACGCCGCATCCTGTCATGGGCGAGATGAAGATCACCTATCTCGACGGCATGGGCGACTCGGGCTTCGGCGCGGCCACCGTCAGCACCAATGTCCGTAAGGGTTATGTCCAGGAATGCCCGAATGTCGGCAAGTTCCTCTCCAATCTCAAGTTCAACCTTGAGATGGAAGGCGTCATGATGGACGCGATCCTCAAGGGCGGCAACGCCAACGACGTCGCCAAGGACTGGCTCAAGGCCCATGCGGATGCTGCCACCCCATGGCTCGCCGGCGTCACCACCTTCGACGGTGGCGATGCTGCTGCGGCCGTCAAGACGGCGCTCGCCAACTGACGATGAACGGGCGCGTCATCGAGGGCGCGCCGGGCGGATCGGACTCCGCCTGACAGGACAAAGGGCAGCGGCGCGAGACAGCTGCCCTTTTTCATATCAAGCCTGGAACGCCTTGCGTCCGAATGGATGCACCAGGGATGCTCCAGATGTTTGAATCCGCGCATCGTGCTCTCCGAAAATCGATTTTCGGGCATATGCGCCAGGGAACGGCGCCGGCCTCTGCCTGTGTCGGAGGAAGCGACAGAGAGGGGACATATGGATCCGGTATCAAGCTTGCTGGCCGCCTACAAGATTCCGATCGGAGCCTGGGGCAAGGCGTTCTTCACCTTCCTCACCGACAATTTCAACGCCATCTTCCGGGGCTTCTCCGGCGGTCTGAACTTCGTCCTCAACGGGCTGGTCGACGGGCTGCTGTTCGTGCCGCCGGTGCTGGTCGTGGCGGCCATCGCGCTGCTTGCCTGGTATCTGCAACGCTCAAGGGCGCTTGCCATCGGCGTGGCGCTTGGGCTTCTGTTCATCATCAACCAGGGCCTGTGGAAGCAGACGGTCGAGACGCTGGTGCTGGTCGTCGCCGCTGCCGCGGCCTCGATGGCGATCGGCGTGCCGCTCGGCATCTGGGCGGCGCACAAGCCCAAGGTCTACCGCTTCATGCTGCCGGTCCTCGACCTGATGCAGACGCTGCCGACCTTCGTCTACCTCATCCCGGTGCTGACGCTCTTCGGCCTCGGCAACGCGCCCGGCCTGATCGTCACCATCATCTTCGTCATCCCGACCGCCGTGCGGCTCACCCATCTCGGCGTCGTGTCGGTGCCGACATCGATCATCGAGGCCGGCCAGGCCTTCGGCGCCACCAAGCGCCAGCTCTTGTGGAAGGTCGAGCTGCCGGCGGCGCTGCCGACCATCATGGCGGGCCTCACCCAGTGCATCATGCTGTCGCTGTCGATGGTGGTGTTCGCCGCGCTCATCGGCGCCGGCGGCCTCGGCACCGAAATCAACCGTGCGCTCGGTTCGCGCAAGATCGACCTCGGGCTTGAAGCTGGCCTTGCCATCGTGGTGCTCGCCATCGTTCTCGACCGCATGACGCGCATTGGCGTGGGAGGCAAGAAATGAACGTTGCCGTTGATTTCAAGAATGTCGACATCGTCTTCGGCGCGGACACGTCAGCCTCGCTTGCCATGCTGGACAAGGGCGCTACCCGTGCCGAGATCCTCGAAAAGACCGGCAATGTGCTGGGTTGTGCGGGTGCCAATCTCACCGTCAACGAGGGCGAAATCTCCGTCCTGATGGGCCTGTCCGGCTCGGGCAAGTCGACGCTGCTGCGCGCCGTCAACCGCCTCAACATCGTCTCGCGCGGCTCCGTCATGGTCAAGGACGGCGACAAGATGGTCGACGTCGTCTCCTGCGACGAGCCGACGCTTCGCCGGTTGCGCCAGCATCAGGTCGCCATGGTGTTCCAGCAGTTCGGCCTTTTGCCCTGGCGCACCGTCGAGGAGAATGTCGGCCTCGGCCTCGAGCTTGCCGGGATGCCGGAAGCCGAGCGCAAGCAGAAGGTCGGCAAGCAGCTCGACCTCGTCAACCTGACGCCCTGGGCGAAGAAATACGCCCATGAACTCTCAGGCGGCATGCAGCAGCGCGTCGGCCTTGCCCGTGCCTTCGCCACCGAAGCGCCGATCCTCTTGATGGACGAGCCGTTTTCGGCGCTCGATCCGCTGATCCGCACCAAGCTGCAGGATGAGCTGCTGCAACTGCAGAAGACGCTGAAGAAGACGATCATCTTCGTCAGCCACGATCTCGAGGAAGCGCTCAAGATCGGCAACACCATCACCATCATGGAGGGCGGTCGCATCGTCCAGTCGGGCGCGCCCGAGGACATCGTGCTCCGGCCGGCCAACGACTATGTCCGCGACTTCATCGCCAATGTGAACCCGCTGTCGGTGCTGACGGCATGGAACGTCATGCGCGACCGCCGCGACCTGGAGGCAGCCGGCGAGGATGGCTGGCTCTGGCTCGACCGGCGCAAGACCACGCGCTTCAAGATCGACGACCAGGGCCTGGTGACAGCCGCCGAGCGCAACGGCCAGCCGGCCGTCTGGGTTTCGGTCGACGAGATCGAGCGCGTGCCGGAGGATGCGGCGCAGGTGTTCTGGGCCAAGCCCGGCACCTCGCTCAAGCTTGTCATGCTCGCCATGCACCGCTCGCAGACGTCGCCGGTGGCTCTCTTCGACGACCAGTCGCGTTTTGTCGGCGCCATCGGCGTGCGCGACGTCTTGAGCGCCGTTCTCAGGCGCTAGGCATGGCAATCCAGGCCGGCTGCCCCGCTGGGCGGCCGGCGGTCAATTCGGCGTGAATCCGCTGCGATCCGAATGACTTGGAGGCCGTGCCGGGATAGGGCTGGCGTCATGAAGCGCCGCGCGTTCCTTGTCCTGGCCGGATTGGCTCCCTTTGCATCGCAGGCGTTGGCGCAGCAGGATGCCGCGCCGCCCACGCCGACGCCGCTGGCGACATTGCTGGACGACGCTGCAAGGCTGGAAAATCTCAAGGCCGTCATCGTCGCCCGCAACGGCGAGGTGCTCGCCGAACGCGGTTATCGCGGCAACTCGCCCGACACCTCCACCAACATCAAGTCGGCATCGAAGTCGGTCATCTCGCTGCTGGTCGGCATCGCCATCGACCGCAAGGTGATTGCCGGCGTCGACGAGAAGATCGCTCCGATCCTCGGCCGAGATTTCCCCGCCGAGCGCGATCCGCGCCTCGACCGGATCACCGTCGGAAACCTGTTGTCGATGCAATCAGGGCTCGACCGCACGTCGGGTCCCAATTACGGCCGCTGGGTCGCCAGCCGCAACTGGGTCCGCTTCGTGCTTGCCCAGCCTTTCGTCGACGATCCAGGCGGCGGCATGCTCTATTCGACCGGCTCGTCGCACCTGCTTTCGGCGATCCTCACCCGCAAGACTGGCCGCTCGACGCTCGACCTTGCCCGCGACTGGCTGGCGCCGGTCAAGGATTTCCGCATCGGCGGCTGGGATCGCGATCCGCAGGGCATCTATCTCGGTGGCAACCAGATGGCGATGAGCACCCGTTCGCTGCTGGCCTTCGGCGAACTCTACCGCAATGGCGGCGCCACCAAGGAGGGCGAGCGTATCGTCTCGCCTGAATGGATCGAGGCGTCCTGGGTGCCGCGCACCAACTCGGTCTTTTCAGGCGACGGCTATGGTTATGGCTGGTTCCTGCGGCGGATCGGCGGTGAGGAGGTGCGTTATGCCTGGGGCTTTGGCGGCCAGATGCTCTACATCGTGCCGTTGCTCGGGCTGACCGTGGCCATGACCTCCGACGACGGCAATCCCTCGGCGCAGTCAGGCTATCGCGACCAGCTGCACGGCCTGCTCGCTGATGTGATCGCCGCGGTGCGTGATGCGCCCGCCAAGACGAATGAGGGCTGAGGCTCCAGTCGCCCCAGCCCCCTGTCACATGAACGCAGCGTCCGCCGGCGACGCGTTCAGTGATTTACGTTCTCGCCCATCACCACATGCAGCAGGTCGGCATGCGGCCTCACGATGTCGGCGAAGGCCTTGCCTTCCTCACGCAGCTTGGTGATCTCGGCCCATTGCTCGTCGACCATGGCCTGCATTTCCTGCTTCTGCTCTGCGGTCAGCGTGGTGTCGGCCTTCAGCCTGTCGTTGATCTGCTTGAAGCGGCCGGTGAAGGCGTCTTCGGGCATCAGCGCGAGATAGCCGCGGAATGTCTCGCCGAGCACCCGCCGCCAGCTGTCGCGGTCGAAACCGGCCTTCTCGATGATGCGGTCGTTTTCCTGGTCCTGATCGAACCAGGCGTCGGCCTCTTCCTCGTCATAGGCGAAGCTGCCGCCCGTCGGGTAGAGTTCGTTCATCAGCCGGGTCACTTCGCCGGCCTCGTCGTCGGTCAGCGCATTGGCCGGCGCAACGAAGGTGCCGAGCGCCAGGCTTGCCGCCAGCAGGCCCGCCGCCAGACGGCGCGAAATTGCCGGCATCATCCCATGCACTCCGTTTCCAGTGCCTTGTCGGCGTCGCCCTGCGCCTTGGCCTGCACCAGCGAGCCGCCGACGGAGACCGCCTGTGCCGCCACCGCGCCGCCGCGTCCGCCAAATCCGCCGAAGCCGCCGACCACCGAAAGTGCTGTGCCCAGCATCGCCGCATTGTTCTGCTTGCGCATCGCCTCCTCGCAGCGCTGGGCTACGGTCTGGGCCTTCTTCGGCTGAGCCTTGGCGGCCGGCTTGGCGGTCGCCGACGTCGTTGCCGGTCCGCCCGATGTGCCCGCGGTCTGGCTGCACGCGGCCAATGCGCCACACATGATCAATAGGATTGCCCGTTTCATGCATCTCTCTCGATTTTCATGGAGATGAACCGGCGCCATGCCGGAAAAAAGCGGACCGCCCAGGCTGCCCCCTCGGCGGTCCGCTATGGTCGATCCGAACAAGTCCTGGACGAGAGCCCCCGCCAACGAAAACGTCGGTCAACCGTGGCGCCGGTTTACGACGCGGCCGGCTGACGGTCTTGGCCTGGGGCGAACAGATGCGGCCTGGAGCGAACTCCCTGTCGATTTTTTTGTCGGCAGGAGCGCAGTCTTACTGGCAGCGGCGCAGGGTGGCCGCCCTGATGTCGCGTGGCGTGGCGCCAAATCGCTGACGGAAGACGCGGTTGAAATGGGAGAGGTCGCCGAAACCGGCGTCGAAGGCGATGGCCGAAACCGTCGCAGCTCCTGACCCCGCGCGCTCCAGGGCGTTGTAGGCGGCATCGAGGCGGGCATCGCGCAGAAATTCGGAGAAGGTCAGGCCTTCCTGGCCGAACAGGCGCTGGATGTAGCGCGGCGTCACACCGTGGCGCCTGGCGACGTCGGCTATGCCGAACTCCGGGTCGGCCAGATGGCGCAGTATGTCGGTCTTCACCAGTTCGAGCCGTGCCGCGCCGAGGCTCGGCCGCAGCTGCTCGGCGGTGTCGGCGCTGGCACCCTGGATCACCAGGGCGGCAAGGTCGTAGAGGTGGCTGCCGGCCAGCCGGCGTCCGGTGTCGGTCTCGGGCGAGGCCGCCCGCAACAGGTCGGCATAACCGGTCAGGAGGCTTGCGCCCGCCGCTTCGGCGGGAATGTGGTGCAGGCCATGCATCCTCACGCGCGGCGCAATCGCTGCCAGTCGCGCCTCGTCGAGCGACACGACCTTCAGCAGCGTCGCCGGCAGGGCAAAGGCCATGGCCTCGCCTTCGTTGACGAGCGTGATGTCGCCGGCCTTGATGACCAGCGGGCTCTTGCCCTCCATCGCCACCTCATAGTCGGCGGTGTGGATGGTCATCAGGTAGTCCTGGCGCCCGTCGACGGCCAGCAGATCCCTGGGGCGCTGACCGAGCACCGCCGAATAGCAGGCGGTGCCCACCGTGGTCCGCTCGTCGAGAAAATAGGCGGCGAGGTCGAAGGCGAAGGTGTCGTTGTCGGCCGGCTTGAAGCGCAGCCCGGCGACGTGGCGGGCGACGAAGTCGTGCAGATAGGCCAGGCGGTCGCGTGCCGGAACGTCGTAGGTCGACAGTCGCTGCATCAGGGCAGATCCGTAGCAAAGCCGGCCGCCCCGCCTGCGACCTGAGCTGGCAGGAGGCCAGTCTTGCACTGTATGCGGGTTGAGGTCTTATCGATGCAAACAGCTTTGCGGTCAACTGGCGATGTCGCGGGCGCGTCCTGGGTGGACGCACCCGCCATGGCAGTGGGATCAGTTCGCGGCGAGCGCGCCTGCGATGGCATCCTTGAGCGCCAGCCGGCGCTTGCGCAGCGAGGTTTCGTGTTCCTCGCTCACCGGTTCGATCTTGGTCTCGGCGCGGTGGATCTCGTCGTTGACCTGGTCATATTCTCCGAGGATACGGGCGAAATCGGCGTTGTCGGCCTTCAGCGCGTGGATGGCGTCGAGCTTGCCGGGAAATTCTTCGCCGAGCGTGTGGGGCGTGTTCGACATGACGTGGTCTCCTTGCGTTGTGTCGACACAAGCTAGCCTGCCCGGCGGGGCGCCGGTTTGATCCTGGTCAAATCGCCAGTGGGGTCGTTGTCGTTTGCGCCTAAACCTCGAGGAACGGCACGAAGCCGCCGAAGATCATGCGCTTGCCGTCGAACGGCCAGGTCGAGGGGTCGCTCTTCATGCGATCGTCGGCCATGACTTTCTTCATGACCTCGTCGCGTTCCTCGCGGGAGCGATAGCGGACCCAGGAAAAGACGACGATCTCGTCATCCTTGGCCTGCACGGCGCGCGGGAAGGAGGTCAGTTCGCCAAGGGGAACATCGTCGCCGATGCATTCGACATAAGCGAGCGCGCCATGTTCCCTCCAGACCTTGCCGGCCGTAGCGGCCAGGGTCTTGTAGGCCTCGATGTTGGCCTTGGGCACTGCGACCACGAATCCGTCGACATAAGACATCTTTTTCTCCTCCTGTTTGCAGAAACCTCATTCCAAGGACGAATGGCGGGCAGCCAGCGCGACAAGCGCGGCTGCATTTTTTCGGCAGGCCGGCCGGCGGTGAATGAGCGGGCAAGTTTTCCAGACATTGCACAGGCGGTCCCACGATCCCATCTATCGGGCCCATACTATTGGGCCCATACTATTGGGACGAGCGCATGAGGCACGACTGCCATGCCCGAAACAATCACTGTTCCGCGTACCAAACCCAAGCTGCAGACCGAGCGGCCCAGGCTGCACAAGGTCATCCTCATCAACGACGATTATACGCCGCGCGAATTCGTGGTCACGGTGCTCAAGGGTGAATTCCACATGAGCGAGGACCAGGCTCATCGCGTCATGATCACCGCCCACCGGCGCGGTGTCTGCGTGGTCGCCGTGTTCACCCGCGACGTCGCCGAGACCAAAGCCACCCGCGCCACCGACGCCGGCAAAGCCAAGGGCTATCCTCTGCAATTCACGACCGAACCGGAGGAGTGAGGGGGCTTCGGTGTTCGGCTGTCGGGAGCGGCATGAACACAGTTGCCTTGCCGTGACGGTGGCAAAACTGCCTACCGTCCCTCGCGGTACCACATGGCGCCCATGGCGAGCAGCAGCAGGCCGAGGCCGAGGAAGCCGCCGAACAGGGGCACGCGCGACACCGATTTCAGCACGCTGTCGTCGGTGGTGCGGAAACCGATCCAGTCGCGGCCCGAGGCTTCGGCCGAACCGCGCACCGGCACGACGTTCGGCAGCGAGATGCCGTTGCCCAGGATGCCCGACGACGCCAGGCGGCGCACGTCGCCGCCGGTCGCCTGCGCTGCGGGGCGCAACACCTGTTCGGTGGAGACCACATCGGTGAATTCGGGCGCGTTGACCGGCCCGACATGGGCCAGCGCCTTCAGGTCGCCATTGCCGATCTGGTAGAGGCCGATCTCGTTGGTCTCGACGCTGCCGGTGAAGATGCCGGGCTCGCTCTGGTTCAGCTTGACGTCGAGCGTCTTGCCCGACGGCGTGATGACACGGGCCGATCCGGCCTCGTCGCGCATGGTCTGGCGCCTGATGTCGAGCACCATGCCGCGGCTGTCGGCCGTCAGGCGTTCTTCCTCGAGCTCCGGCTCCTTCATCAGCCAATGCGCGATGCGGCGATAGAGCGAGACATGCGGGCCGCCGCCTTCATAGCCGCGCGCCCACAGCCAGCCCTGGTCGGACAGGAACATGCCGACGCGGCCTTCGCCCTTGCGGTCGAGCAAGAGCAGCGGCTTGTCGTCGGCGCCCTTCATCACCACTTCGCCCTCGGGCTGTTCGATGCCGATCTGGCGGAACCAGCGGCTCCAGCGCGGCGGTTCGCTCGCCGAACCCTCGAGACCGCGCGTCACCGGGTGGCGCTTTCCGAGGTCGGTCAGGCGCGGGTAGAAGGCCTTTTCGATCACGTCGCCATTGGGCATTGCGGGCAGGGCGGAAATCAGCGGCGTGTTGGCGATCGACTGCTCGCCGGCATATTCGGGGCCGGCGGCGATCAGCAGCGCGCCGCCCTTCTCCACGTATTCGGCGATGTAGTCGTAATAGAGGATCGGCAGCACGTCGCGGTGCTGGTAGCGGTCGAAGATGATCAGGTCGAAGTCGTGGATGCGCTCGACGAACAGTTCGCGCGTCGGGAAAGCAATCAGCGACAGCTCGTTGATCGGCGTGCCATCCTGCTTTTCCGGCGGCCGCAGAATGGTGAAATGCACGAGGTCGACCGAGGCGTCCGACTTCAACAGGTTGCGCCAGGTGCGCTCGCCGGCATGCGGTTCGCCCGAGACCAAAAGCACGCGCAGGTTCTCGCGGATGCCGTCGACCAGGGCGATGGCGCGGTTGTTGGTGTCGGTGAGTTCGCCTTCGACCGGATCGATGGCCAGTTCGACGATGTTGCGCCCGGCGGTCGGCATGGTGATCTGCAACGGCATCTCGCGGCCGATGAAGGCGCGCTGCACCGACACCTGCTCGCCATTGATCGACACCCTGACATCGGCCTCGCCGGCCGCGCCATTGGTGTCGATGACGCGATAGGTCATGTCGAGCGGCTTGCCGACGATGCCGAAGCGCGGTGCCTTTTCAAAACGGACGCGGCGGTCGCGCTCGTCGGGGTGGCCGGTGACCAGCGCATGCAGAGGCGCATTGAGCGTCGGCTTGGCCGGCACGTCGTGCACCTGGCCGTCCGTTATCATCAGGGCGCCGCCTATGCGCGACGGCGGCACGTCGTGGAAGGCGCCGTCGAGCGCGGAGAACAGCCGGGTTTCGGTGCGGTCGTCGCTGCGGCCGGCCTCGACCACCCGCACCTCGAACTGACGGAACCGCGCCAGCCGCTCCTTCATGCCTTCGACGGCCTGGTCGGTCTGGGCGGTGCGCTCGCCGATCTCCTGGCTCTGGCTGCGATCGACGATGAGGGCGACCACGCTTTTCAGCGGCTCGCGCTCCTCGTCGAGGATGACGGGGTTGGCGAGCGCCAGCGCCAGCGCGGCCAGCGCTGCGAGGCGCAGCCAGGCGCCGCGCTGACGGAAATAGAGCCCGGCAAGTGCAGCGATCAGCACAGGCACCAGGATCGCGGCCATCACCGGCCAGGAAAGCAGCGGTTCGAAGGTTGCCGACCAGTTCATGCTACTGCCCCAGCCGTTCGAGCAGCGCGGGCACGTGCACCTGGTCGGATTTGTAGTTGCCGGTCAGCATGTACATCATGATGTTGACGCCGGCGCGCAGCGCCAGAACGCGCTGCATCGGATCGGACGGCACGGTCGGCAGCAGCGGCGCGCCGCTGTCGTCGATGGCCCAGGCGCCGGCAAAGTCGTTGGCGGTGATCATGATGGGGCTGACGCCGTCGCCGGTGCGCACGGGCCGGCCTTGGGTGTTTTCGGCATCCAGCGACGCCTCGACCCAAAGCGGGCTGCCGTTGAAGCGGCCCGGGAACTCCGGCAGGATGAAGAAGGCCTTGGTCAGCACATGGTCCGACGGCACCGGCTCGAGCGGCGGCACGTTGAGATTGCTCAATATGTCGCGCAGGCGCTGCGTCGCCGGGCTGGTGGAATCGGCGCCGAGACCGTTGGAAAACTGGTCGCGCGTGTCGAACAGCACCGTCCCGCCTTCCTTCATATACTGGTCGATGCGGCCGATCGCCTGCTCGCTCGGCATCGGCGCGTCGGGATCGATGGGCCAGTAGATCAGCGGGTAGAAGGCAAGCTCGTCCTTGGCGATGTCGACGCCTGCCGGCTCGCCAGGTTCGAGCGCGGTCTTTTCGATCAGGAACTGGGTCAGGCCGGTGAGGCCGGCGCGGCTGATGGAATCGGTGTTCGCCACACCTGTCAGCACATAGGCGATCCGGGTCTTCGAGATCGCCTCGACCGCCTCGATGTCGCCCGGCTTGGAATCCTGGGCGCGGGCGTCGGGCACCGTTGCGGCAAATGAAGAGGCGAGCACGAACAGCGCCAGCATCGCGGTTGTGGCATGGGCGGCGCGCGGGCGGCGGCGGAACATGCCGCCCAGCCACAGCACGATCAGGCTGTCGGCCAAAAGCAGTGCGGCGGCCGCTGCGAGAAGCGGCGCCTTCATGTCGCGCGACTCGTCGAGCGCATAACGCTCATCGGCGACGGGAACCGAAATCGCCGGACGCTCGATCGGCGCGAGCGTTGCGTCGGCCTGGAGCAGATTGTGGGCGTAGATGCCTTCCTCGGTGCCGTACATGCCCGGCGGGTTGTCGAGCGTCACCGCCGGCGCTTTGGCGCCACCGACCAGCAGAGGCCTGGTTTCGCCCGATGGCGGCGTCAGCACGCCGTCGGACCCGATCATCCGGTAGGGCGCAAGCGAAGCCGCCGCCACATCCGGGCGCGCGCCCACGGCGCCCTGGTTGCGCGACAGCTGCACGATGCGGCGCAGCATCTCGACGAAGCTGCCCGAGATCGGCAGGTTCGACCATGTCGCCTGCGGCGCGATGTGGAACAGCACCACCATGCCCTTGCCGCGGCGGTCGGCGGTCACCAACGGCGTGCCGTCGGCCAGCACCGCCCAGGTCTTGTCGACGAGGTCGGGCGTCGGCTCCGCCAGAACCTGGCGGGTGACGGTGACGTCCGATGGCGGCGACAGGTCGGCGAAGGGGCCGGTCGAGGGGAATTGCGCCACCGGCTGCGGTTCGGTCCAGGACAAAGAGCCGCCCAGCGAGCGCTCGCCGAGCCTGAGGCTCACCGGCAGAAGCTCGGCGTCGTTGCCGGCCGTGATCAGGCGCGAGCTGGCAAAGCGCACCAGCGTGCCGCCGTTCTCCATCCAGGTGATCAGCTGGGCGCGAACGCTCTCCGGCACGGTGCCGACGTCGCCCATGACGATGACGGCGGGCTTCTGCGCCAGAAGCTGCGGGATCGCTTCGATCAGATCGGGGCTCGGCGGCTCGACGAGATCGGCAAATGGCTCCAGCGCCCGGCGGATGTAATAGAGCGGCGACAACAGCAGGCGCGACTGGTCGACGGGCGTCTGCGACAAAAGCCCGACGCGCCTGCGCTTGGCGTTTTCGTCGAGCACGCGCACCGCACCCGCCTGTGCCTGGCCGTCCAGCGCGATCCAGGAAAAATCGTTGCGCAGCTCGAACGGCACGATGATGTCGCCGGTCGCCTGGCTTTCGCCGGGGCGGAAGGTCATCGCCGCGTCGCCGATCCGGCGCGCCTTGTCGTCGAACACGCCTGCCGTCACCTGTGCCGGCGCCGGGTTGCCGGGCGCGCGGATGGCGGTGATCGAGAAGCGATCGACCTGGTTGTCGGCGGCGGTCATGGCGACGGTGCTGATGCTGTCGGGCTGCACCCAGATGACGTTGCCCGTCTGCTGGCCGAACAGGCTGGCGAAGGACTGCTGGTCATCAGGCGTGGCGAGGCCGTCGCCCAGCACGGCCACGGTTGCGCCGGGCAGGTCGTTGAGGGCTGCGCCGACGCGGGCGTAGACCTCGGGCCGGTCGGTCGGTATCGGGCGCGGCACCGCCGCGTTCAGCCGCTCGCGGGCCTCGCGGGCGCTGTAGGGGCCGATCTGGGCATTGGCCTTCTCGGCAGTGAAGGCGAGGATGATCGGCGCGTCCTTGGCCTCGGCATTCTTGATCAGCCGTTCGGCGGTCGCGACCCTCAGCTTCCAGTCCGGCGCGCTCGACCAGCCATTGTCGATGACCAGCGCCAGCGCGCTCGAGCTCGTCGCCACCGGCTGGCGCGGATTGTAGATCGGTTCGGCCAGCGCCAAAACGACGAGTGCCGCCATCACCAGCCTCAAAAGCGTCAGCCACCACGGGCTGCGGTGCGGCGTCTCTTCCTTCTTGAACACCTGCGCCAGGATCTTCAGCGGCGGAAACACTTCCGTCTGCGGCTTGGGCGGGGTCAGCCTCAGCAGCCACCAGATGACGGGCAGGGCAAGCAGACCCCACAAAACCGCCGGAAAGCCGAAGGACAGCCAGCTCATCGGCGGCCTCCCGGTCCATGTCCGTCCGAGGTCATCGCCATGTGGATATGCACCAGCGCCTCGGAGGCGAGCCGGTCGGTGTGGTTGACCGTATAGCTCCAGCCGAGCCGCTTGCACCACGCCGCCAGCTCGTGGCGGCGGGCCGAATAGAGGTTGCGATAGGCTTCGGCCAGTTCCTCGGCGCGTCCCGCCGTCAGCTTGTCGCCGGTTTCGGGGTCGGTGAACTCGGTGCGGCCGGAATAGGGGAAGCTTTCCTCGGCCGGGTCGGCGACCTCGACCAGATGGGCGCGGGCGCCGCGGCGGGCCACCACGTCGAGCCAGGCCATCGTCTCTTCGACCGGATCGAGGAAGTCGCTGACGAGAATGACGTCGGAGAAGCGGCGGATGCCGGACAGATCGGGCCGGGCAGGGGCGGACAGACTCTGCGCCAGCTGCGAGGCCAGCCGCTCGGCGCCGTTGCGGGCGCTGAACGGGTCGGTGAGACCGGGCCAGGCGATGCGTTCGCCGCTGCGCGACAAAAGCTCGGCCAGCGCCAGCACCAGCACCAGCGCGCGCGATTCCTTCGACACCGACGCCGATTTCGACTTGTAGAGCATGGACGGCGACAGGTCTGCCCACAGCCACACTGTGTGCGCCGCCTCCCATTCGCGGTCGCGGACATAGGTGTGGTCGTCGCGGGCCGAGCGGCGCCAGTCGATGCTGGCCATGGATTCGCCCTGCACATAGGGGCGGAACTGCCAGAAATTCTCGCCGATGCCGCGCTTCTTGCGGCCGTGCCAGCCGGCGATGACCGTGTTCATGATGCGGCGGGCCTCGACCAAAAGGTCGGGCACCAGCGAAGCGCGCAGCCGGCCGCGCGCGAGCGCGTCGCTCGCCGCAACAGGTGCCTTTGCCTCGCCTATGCGGCCCATCAGATGTCCTTGGCCAGCCTTGCCACGACGTCGCGCACGCTCATGCCTTCGGCGCGTGCGGCGAAGGTCAGCGCCATGCGGTGCTGCAGCACAGGCTCGGCCAGCGCCTTGATGTCGTCGATCGACGGCGCCAGCCGCCCGTCATAGAGCGCGCGCGCCCTGGCGCACAAAGTCAGCGCCTGGCTGGCGCGCGGGCCGGGACCCCAGGAAACGTGCTTGTCGGTGTCGGCGTTGCCCTGTCCGGGGCGGGCCAAGCGGACGAGCTTGAGGATCGCCTCGACCACGCTTTCGGGCACCGGCATGCGCCGGATGAGATGCTGGATGTCTTTCAGCCGCTCGGCATCAAGCACATGCGGCGCCCTGCTGTCCTCGATCCCCGTCGTCTCCAGAAGGATGCGGCGTTCGGCGTCGATATCGGGATAGACGATGTCGATCTGCATCAGGAAGCGGTCGAGCTGCGCCTCGGGCAGGGGATAGGTGCCTTCCTGCTCCAGCGGGTTCTGCGTCGCCAGCACATGGAAGGGCGCGGGCAGATCGTAGCGCACGCCGGCGACCGTCACATGGTATTCCTGCATCGCCTGCAGCAGCGCCGACTGGGTGCGCGGGCTGGCGCGGTTGATCTCGTCGGCCATCAGCAACTGGGCGAAGATCGGGCCGGACAGGAAGCGGAAGGAGCGCTTGCCCTGCTCGTCCTGCTCCATCACCTCGGAACCGAGGATGTCAGAGGGCATCAGGTCGGGGGTGAACTGGATGCGGCGCGAATCGAGGCCGAGCACCGTGCCCAGCGTCTCCACCAGCTTGGTCTTGGCGAGGCCGGGCACGCCGACCAGAAGCGCGTGGCCGCCGGCCAGAACCGCCACCAGCGTGCGCTCGACCACGCTTTCCTGGCCGAAGATGACGCGCCCGACGCCCTGGCGCACCTTGGAAATGTCGGCGAGCGCGCGTTCGGCGGCGGCAATCATGTCGCGTTCGTTTATGGCTGTGTCCTTGATCATCACGCTCATACGGGCCCGATCCTTCTTCCTGCGCCTTGCCAGCCAATATCGCTTCCGACATCGGCGCGAAGCAGGCGCCAACTCAAACTATCGAAGTGTTTGCCCTGAGACCATCCACCCGTCGGTCTGCTGCGCCGTCCGTATGGACGTTGCGCTTGCCGCCCAATCCCCGGAGGTCAAATGTTCCTGGGCGTCGCACTCTCCCGACTCGCACCTTGGCGAGGTCTTCGCGTTCAACTTAAATCACTCGCCTATGCTGACAAGCGCAACAACAGTGACTATTTCGTGACCATGACCGCGGAGCTCAACCACACAAACGAAGCGATGGCCGAGGCCGGGATGACCCGCGCCGACGATGCCGCCGGGCTCGAGGCGCTGATCGCGCGCGCCGCCCGCGCCGGCAAGGGCCTGCCGCCGGTCGAGCGCTGGAATCCCGATTTCTGCGGCGACATCGACATGGAAATCCGCGCCGACGGCACCTGGTTCTATCTGGGCACGCCGATCGGCCGCGCGCCGCTGGTGCAGCTGTTTTCGACCGTGCTGCGCAAGGATGCCGATGGCAGGACCTATCTGGTCACGCCGGTCGAACGTGTCGGCATCCGCGTCGTCGACGCCCCCTTCGTCGCCGTCGAGATGAATGTCGCGGGCGAGGGCGCTGAGCGGGTGCTGACCTTCCGCACCAATGTCGGCGATGTCGTCGAAGCCGGCCCGGAGCATCCCTTGCGTTTCGTCGACGAGCCCGAAACGGGCGGCCTCAAGCCCTATCTGCTCGTGCGCGGACGGCTGGAAGCCCTGGTGGCGCGGCCGGTGATGTACGAACTCGTCGAGCATGGCGAACAGATCGAGATCGACGGCAAGGTCATGTTTGCCGTCCGTTCGAAGGGCGAGGTCTATCCTGTGATGCCCTGGGACAGGCTGGAGCGGTTGAGCACGTGATGGTTCATGCCCGACCAGCGCATTATTCGGCGCAGGACTTCCGCCAGCGCGCGGTGCAGGAGCATCTCAACGATGCCGCCGCCGACTATGGCGACCATGTGCTCAATCCCGGCCTGCGCGAGGTGTTCGTGCACGACCGGTTGCGCAATGCCGCGGTGCTGATCCCTGTCGTCGACCATGGCGACGCCTCGACCGTCATCCTCACCAAGCGCGCCGACAAGCTGAAGAACCATTCCGGCCAGATCGCCTTTCCCGGCGGCCGCATCGACCCTGACGACGTGTCGCCGGAGGCTGCCGCCCTGCGCGAGACATCGGAGGAGATCGGGCTCGCCTCCGGCTATATCGACGTCATCGGCCGGTTGCCCGACTACGTCACCGGCAGCGGCTACCGCATCGCGCCGGTGCTCGGCGTGGTACGCCCGGGTTTCCAGCTGACGGTCAATCCCGACGAGGTCGACGACATTTTCGAGGTGCCGCTCGGTTTCCTCATGGATCCCGCCAACCACAATCGCGCCAGCCGCACCTGGCAGGACCAGGAGCGCTTCTTCTACGCCATGCCCTATGAAGAGCGTTACATCTGGGGCGTGACCGCCGGGATCATCCGGGCGCTGTATGAAAGGCTTTACGCGTGAGCGTCTCGATTGCCGGCAAGGCCCACTGGCTCGACGAGCCCGATCTCCAGACCCTGCTTGCGGCGCTGAACGCCGATGGCGAGCAGGCGCGCATCGCCGGCGGTGCGGTGCGCAACGCGCTTCTGGGCGAACCGGTCGCCGATGTCGACATCGCCACCACCAACCTGCCCGACGAGACGGTGCGGCGCGCCGAGGCTGCCGGCTTCAAGACGGTGCCGACAGGCGCCGAGCACGGCACCATCACCGTGATATCAGGCGGCAAGCCGTTCGAGGTCACGACGCTGCGCGCCGATGTCGAAACCGACGGTCGCCATGCCAAGGTCGTCTTCGGCCGCGACTGGAAGGCCGACGCCGAGCGGCGCGACTTCACCATCAACGCGCTCTATGCCGAGGCCGACGGCACGGTCATCGATCTTGTCGAAGGCATAACCGATCTCGACCGCCGCATGCTTCGTTTCATCGGTGACGCCGAAACCCGTATCCGCGAGGACTATTTGCGTATCCTGCGCTTCTTCCGCTTCTTTGCCTGGTATGGGTCGGGCCGGCCCGACGCCGAGGGGCTGAAGGCCTGCGCCCGCCTCAAGGACGGACTGCCGCGGCTGTCGGCCGAGCGCATCTGGTCGGAGATCAAGAAGCTCCTGTCGGCGCCCGATCCGTCGCGCTCGCTCTTGTGGATGCGCCAGGCAGGCGTGCTGACAACGGTGCTGCCCGAGACTGAAAAATGGGGCATCGACGCCATCCATGCGCTTGTCCGCACCGAGGCCGATCTCGGCTGGCCGGTCGACCCGCTTCTCCGTCTCGCGGCGATCGTCCCCCCTGACGCGGCGCGCATGAAAACGCTCGGTGACCGGCTCAGGCTGTCGAATGCCGAGGCCGACCGGCTGGTGCAATGGGCGGCAACACTGAAGATCGAGCCCAAGGTCACCGAAGGCGAACTGTCCAAGCGGCTCTATCGCGGCAATTTGCAGGGGCATCTCGACCGGCTGCGCCTCGACCTTGCGGCCGCGCGCGGCCGCGCCCAGCAGGACGACAAGGCGCTTGTCGAGGCCGGCGGTTATTTCCGCCTGCTGTCTCATGCGCAGAAATGGCAGAAGCCGCAGTTCCCGCTGCGCGGCGGCGATCTTGCGCCGCTCGGCGTCGAAGGCGCCAGGCTCGGCGCACTGCTCAAGGCGCTGGAAGCCGAATGGGTCGACAGCGGGTTTTCGCTGGAAAGCGACGCACTGCTCAAGCGCGCCGCCGATAGCCTTGACAGTCAGGCCTGACGTCAGGCGACGTCGCGAACCTTCTCGATGCGCGAGCGGATCGCTTCGATCATCGTCTCGCGGATGACGGTTTCGCCATGTGTCTCGCGCAGGTGCTCCGCGACACGGCGCATGATCTCAGCTTCGTCCTCGTGGCGTGTATGCCATTGGCAGCCGGGGACGAGCGACCCGCATTGAAACTCCTTCATCGGATGTCTCCTTTCCTCGCTCCTCGAGCATTTTCGCTTTTCTTAGAATCGCGGAAACACTCCATCTCCTTATCTTGACGCAATTCCGGACGGAAAACCGCTACGCACTTTTCCTGGAATTGCTCCAGGGCGGGGAACTATAACACGTATCCCCTGAAATGGTTGCGCCACGCCGGCCCTCCCGTGTAAGGGCCGCACCAAACGGTGGGGCCAGCAAGTGAATTCCATATCGGCGGCGTATTTCGGTCGGGCAATGATCGTGCTCGCCGTATTCCTGCAAGCAATCGGCAAGGTGTTGTTCGGCACGTGGCTGTCGAGCTTCCCGTCGCCCTTCTTCGTCTTCATCAGCTTTGCGCTCACCGCGAGCTTCTTCCTTGCATTGTCGCGCCAGGGTGTGGGCGAGAAGGCCTGGGGACCGCTGCTGCTGCTCAACGCCAGCACCGCTCTCACTTTCCTGTGCTTCTTCTACGCTTTGAAGCTCATCGAACCCGCCATCGTAGGTGCCGTCGAAATCGGCATCGGTCCGCTCCTTGCGGTCGGTATTGCCTTCGCCTTGACGGGAGAACGCCCGACTCGGCTGCGTGTTGCGGTCTGCGGCGGCATCCTTGTCGGCTGCGCCATCCTCGGGCTTTCGGCCATGCAGGGAAGCGGCTTTGCCACCTTCGGCTGGAACGCTTGGCTCGGCCTGTCGGCCAGCGCCGCTGCCGGTGTCGGCGCGGTGCTGATCACGATTGCGTCCAAGACGCTTCTGAACCGCGGCTGGAAGTTCGGCGCCGTCCTCGCCCATCGTTTCTATCTGATCCTGCCGGTCTCGCTGGCGATGACCTGGGGAACCGACACGACCGGCATCGATTGGTCGAACACGCTTGTCCTCCAGTTGCTCGTCGTCTCGCTGATCGGCGTTCTCGCGCCTCTCTATCTGTTGCAGGTCGGTATCGGCCGCTGCGACGCCTATACGGTCATGGTGACGATGGCCGCTCTGCCGGTCCTGACCTTCGTCGTCGAAGGGTTTTCGCCTGTCTACTCATGGTCCTGGCTGACAGCCGCGGGGCTGGTGGTTGTAACGGCGTTCCTTCTGGTCGACGTTGTCGCCAGGCAGCCCACAAAAGCGTGAGGCTTTTGAATCGCTTGCTGCCTGGAGCTCGGGCGATGTTTCAGCTGGTTCAGCCATCGCTGAAAGCCGAGCTGCGGCTTAGTCCGAGCGGACGATGCCTGACATTTCAGGGTTGCTGACCTTCGATCCGAAGCAGGACGAACCTGCGGAGGAGGAAACCAATGCTACGCAGCGCAGCGACACTTGCATTTCTCTTGTCATCCCTGGCAGCACCGGCATCCGCGTCGGACTGGCGCATCCTGGCGCAGTTCGACGATGCGCCGGAGGGCCTCGTCTCCGATGGCGCCGGCGGCTACTTCGTCAGCCTCTATCACTCCGGTCACATCATGCGCGTCGGCAAGGACGGCAAGTCCAGCCAGATCGCCGATCTGCGCAGCGTCATCGGCGATGCCGAGGGCAGCACCGTCGGCCTCGACTGGGACCGCAAGGACACGATCTACGTGGCGTTCTCGGAATACTCCAAACATTTCCCCTGGCCGGCCAAGGCCAACCTTGCGGTCGAGGCCCGCGGCGATGCCACCGTCACCAAGTCCGGCCTCTACAAGGTCACCATCTCCACGGGCAAGGTCGAGCCGGTGGTAACCCGCGCCGACGGCTATCCGTTCTGCTTTCCGGACGATCCGGCGGTCGCCGCCGACGGCAAGGTCTATGTCTCCGACCTCAGCCTGCAGGCGATCTGGAAGGTCGATCCTGCCAAGAAGTCGGCGGAGGTGTGGTCGAAGGATCCGCTGTTCAGCCCGGGCGACAGGTCGTTGAGCGGTTATCCGGTCGGCGTCAACGGCATTGCGCTGTCAGGCGACGGCAAGTCGCTGTTCGGCGTCACCGGCGGCATTCCGATGCTGGTCAAGGTGCCGATCAATGCCGACGGCAGCGCCGGCAAGGCCGAGATGCTGGCCTATGGCTACGACAACATGGACGGTCTGGAAGTGGATGCCGAAGGCAATTTCTACCTGACGGAAACCGCGCGCAGCGAGGTCTGGAAGGTCAGCGCCGACACCAAGAAGCGCCAGCAGCTGGGCAACCCGCTTCAGGCGCCGCTGGGCGCGCCGGCCAGCATCGCCTTCGGCGATGGCGAGGTCTGCGTCACCAACCTGAATTTCTTCGGCCACCTGCCGGCCGAGAAGGCGAACTCGATCGCCTGCGGCAAGCTTGCCGATCCATTGTGGTGAGCGGGCGCAAACCCGACATGCGGCAACTCTGATCGCAGAAACGGGCGGAGCACCGCTCCGCCCGGTTGCATGCCGGCAAAGCCGTCAGTGCATGATCTTGACGGTTTCGGCGACCTTGTTCTTACCGCTCATGTCCCACATGACAGAAACCTTCTCACCGGCCTTCAGGCCCGGATCCTTGAATTTCTTCGGCAGCATGAAGGTCGTGCCGTCATCGAGGATGAGGCTCATCGCCTTGGAATCGAAGGTCTTGATGGTGCCGTCAGTGTGCTGGGCGGCGGCGAAGGCAAGCGCTGACGTGGCGAGGACGGCAGCTGCGGCCGCCGGGATGATAAGCTTGCGCATGGCGTGCTCTCCGACGAGGGCGGGCGCCAGCAATGGCGATCCCGCTTCCTGGCAAAGGGCCGGCCGGTCGCGTCGGGTCGCGGCTCGCCTTGTGGCAAACCGCCGGCGTTTCCTCGGCCCCGTCGATAGAAATAGACAGGCGGCTGCGCCCGCACATTAGACGAAAAACATATAGTTGATCGGCACCGACGCCACATTCGTCGCCACGATCGGGCGCTTTGTGGCGCGATCGTGCAAGGCCCGGACCTTACGAAAATGTATTCCGGGCCCCGCGCGCGGGATTATTCGCCGAACTTCTTCTTCGGCTTGAACTTCTTGGCCGCGCCGTCACCCTTGGGCTTGCCGCCCCAGGGCTTGTCGAAGCCCGGCTTGTCGCCCTTGGGCTTGTCGTAGGGCTTCTTTTCGAAGGCCTTTTTCTTGAAGGGCGGCTTGTCCGAAGGGTCGTACTGGCCCTTGCGGTGCTGCTTCTTCGGCTTGGGGCTGGCGTTGACAGCGCCCGGAGCACCTTCCAGCCGCCTGATGTCGACACCCTTTTCGCCCGATCCGTTCTGGTCGACCGTCCGTGCATAGTTGTCGGCGCGGTTGGCCACCACTTCGAAATGCGTTTCGGTGTCGAAGATGCGGATCGAACCGATCTCGTTCTTGGTGACATGACCCGCCTTGCACAGCAGCGGCAGCAGCCAGCGCGGCTCGGCGCGCTGCTTGCGGCCGACCGAGACGGAGAACCACACGCCGTCGGTGAAGCGGTTGTCGGGACGTTCGGCCTTGGCTGCGTCGAAGGTCGGGATGGGGCGGTCCGACAGCTCTTCGGCAGCGGGGCGCGACGCCATCTGCTGGCGCAGCCAGGCCAGCGCGATCGCCTCGGGCGAATGGGCGGCGAGGATTTCGGCGACCTGTGCGGCCTCGTCCTCGGCCGGGGCTTCGGCATTGGCAAGTTCGGCCAGCATGCGCTCACGGTTGCGGGCGTCGATCTCGGCGGGGCCGGGGGCGGCCTGCGTCGTCGCCTCGAGCTTCGCCAGCTTGAGCAGGCGGGCAGCGCTGCCGCGACGATGGAACGGCACGACCAGCACGCACACGCCCTTGCGGCCGGCGCGCCCGGTGCGGCCCGAGCGGTGCAGTAGCGTGTCGGGGTTGGTCGGCAGGTCGGCGTGGATGACGAGGTCGAGATTGGGCAGGTCGATGCCGCGGGCGGCGACGTCGGTGGCCACGCAGACGCGGGCGCGGCCGTCGCGCATCGCCTGCAGCGCATTGTTGCGCTCGGCCTGGCTCAGTTCGCCCGACAGGGCCACGACCGCAAAGCCGCGATTGGCAAGCCGCGCCGAGAAATGCTTCACCGCCTCGCGCGTTGCGCAGAACACCATCGTGCTCTGGGCGTCGAAATAGAGAAGCGTGTTGATGATGGCGTTTTCGCGCTCCGGCGGGGCGACAAGAACCATGCGGTATTCGATGTCGTCGTGCTGGCGGCTTTCGCCAGCGGCGGTGATGCGCAGGGCGTTGCGCTGGAAGCGCTTGGCCATCTGGGCGATCTGCGGCGGCACGGTGGCCGAGAACAGCAGCGTGCGGCGTTCCTCGGGTGCTGCGGCCAGGATGAACTCGAGATCCTCGCGGAAGCCGAGGTCGAGCATCTCGTCGGCCTCGTCGAGCACGACGGCGCGCAGGCCGGAGATGTCGAGCGAGCCGCGGGTGATGTGGTCGCGCAGGCGGCCCGGCGTGCCGACGACGATGTCGGCACCTTCGTCAAGCGTGCGGCGTTCCTTGCGCATGTCCATGCCGCCGACGCAGGAGGCGATGCGGGCGCCGGTGCCGGCGTAGAGCCATTCGAATTCGCGGCGCACCTGGATGGCCAGTTCGCGCGTCGGCGCGATGATCACGGCACTTGGCGCGGCTCCGGGCGCAAAGCGCTCGCGGCCGTCGAGCAGCGTCGGCGCAATGGCGATGCCGAAGGCAACCGTCTTGCCCGAGCCGGTCTGCGCCGAAACCAGGAGGTCGACGCCTTCGGCTTCGGGAGCCAGCACCGAGGTTTGCACCGGGGTCAGCGTTTCGTAGCCACGCGCGGCGAGCGCCCCGGCCAGTGCCGGAACCATGTTGTCGAAAATCGTCACGAAAGTCTTCCAATGAGAGCAAGGCCCGTCACATCGGGACGAGGGCCAAGGAAAACGCGCTCTCTAAAGGCTTGCTGCCCGCACGTCAATGCGACGAGTGGGCAGATCTGCCATGCGTTGGTGTCACGGCCAGCGGACTTCGGGCGGCATGCTCGACAGGATCGACGCGATGTTGCCGCCGGTCTTCAGCCCGAAGATGGTGCCGCGGTCGTAGAGCAGGTTGAACTCGACATAGCGGCCGCGGCGCACCAGCTGTTCGTCGCGGTCGCCGTCGGTCCAGTTGGTGTTGAAGTTCTGGCGGACGAGATGCTGGTAGGCGACGAGGAAGGCGCGGCCGACATCCTGCACAAAGCGGAAATCGGCGTCCCAGCCGCCCTTTTCCTCCTGGGAATGCTGCCAGTCGAAGAAGATGCCGCCGGTGCCGCGCGGCTCGTTGCGGTGCGGCAGGAAGAAATACTCGTCGCACCAGTCCTTGTATTTGCCGTAGTCGGCCACGCCAGGATGCTTGGCGCAGGCGAACTGCATCGCCTTGTGGAAGGCTACCGTGTCGGCGTCTTCCTGGCTGCGGCGGCGGTCGAGAACCGGCGTCAGGTCGGCGCCGCCGCCGAACCACCAGCGCGACGTCGCCACCATGCGGGTGTTCATGTGCACGGCCGGCACGTTCGGGTTCTGCGGATGGGCGATCAGCGAGATGCCCGAGGCCCAGAAGCGCGGGTCTTCCTCGGCACCCGGCATCTGCTTGCGGAATTCGGGCGAGAACTCGCCATGCACCGTCGAGGTGTGCACGCCGACCTTCTCGAAGACGCGGCCATGCATCATCGACATGATGCCGCCGCCGCCCTTGCCTTCGTCGCGCTGCCATGGCGTGCGCTCGAAGCGGCCCGGCGCCCAGCTTGCCAGCGGTCCCTGGACCTCATCCTCCAACGCCTCGAAGGTCTGGCAGATGCGGTCGCGCAGTTCCTCGAACCATGCGCGGGCGCGCGCTTTCCTGTCTTCGATGTCGGCCGGCAGTCCGGCCGGAATTTCGGGACGCTGCAATTTGGGCTCCGCACAAATGACTCGTAATTTTCCGCGCGATCCCTAATCTCCCTGACGACAGGGTCAAGGAGTTCTTTGATGGGCACCCCGACCAGACCGCCGCTCGATGATCTCAGGAAGCGGCTGCATCGAAGCCGGGCCGAACGCGCCGACAAGCCGCGCGACGGGTTCCTGCGCGAGACCTTCGTGCTGCCGCGCAACGATGCCCGGGCCAAGGCGCAGGAATGGTTCGCGCGCTGGCCGAAGCAGGCCTATTGGACCGAGATCGAAAGCTGGTTCGAGCGCCCCGGCGACGTCATCGAGTTCACCATCCGCCGCCTGCCGACATCGGACTAGGTCGAAGCTCTCCCGGATTGCCGCGGGGCGGGGCTGATGAAGCTGCGGGCCCGACTTCGCGGCGTCGGGCGCGGTGGTCCAGGCAGGGACTAATCCTTCACCAGCAACCGCTGCGGCCCCGGGCCCTGGCGCGCCAGCCTGTCCTCGCGGTTGCGCAGCGGGCATTTGTCGATCGACATGCAGCCGCAGCCTATGCAGTCGGTCAGCCCGTCGCGCAGCTTCTTCAACTGTTCGATGCGGTGGTCGAGGTCGTGGCGCCAAGCCGTTGAAAGCAGACTCCAATCCTCCCGGTTGGGCGTGCGCCCGTCGGGCAGGGTGGCGAGGGCCGCGGCGATGTCGGCAAGCGAAATGCCGACATCCTGCGCGATCCTGATCACGGCCACCCGGCGCAGCACGTCGCGCCCATAGCGCCGCTGGTTGCCGGCTGTCCGGTGGCTCTGGATCAGCCCGCGCGTCTCATAGAAATGCAGCGCCGACACCGCCACGCCGCTGCGCCGCGCAACCTCGCCGACGGTGAGTTCCTGAGCCATGAAAATTCCCGCTTGACCTCAATATTAGTTGAGGTTGTACGAGCTTGTCCGTGACATTGCAACGCAAGGAATTCAGGCCATGTTCGACGGACGCCGGATCGACCTAACCAGCCTCAGGCGCCTGGCCGAGCTGGCGCAGCGCCTCGCCGGCGACCATCGCCGCACTCAGCGCGACGTTGAGGCTGCGGCCGCCGCCGGGCATCGGGATGATCAGCCGCTCGAAGGCGAGATCGTGGACGTGGTCGGGCACGCCGGCCGATTCGCGGCCGACCATGACGATGTCGCCTGGTTCGAAGCGGAAATCCGTGTAGGGCAGGGCGGCTTTCGTCGACAAAAGCACCAGCCGTCGCGCTTCGCCGCGCCGCCAGTCCTCGAAACGATCGAAGTCGATGTGCCGGGTCAGGGCCGCCATTTCGAGATAGTCCATGCCGGCACGTTTGAGCGCCCGGTCGGAAATGTCGAAGCCGGCCGGTTCGATCAGGTCGACGGCGACGCCAAGGCAGGCAGCCATGCGCAGGATCGTGCCGGTGTTGCCGGCGATATCTGGCTGGTAGAGGGCGATGCGCAGGCGATGGTCCATATCGATGTCCTAATCTGTGGCTGCGAGGCAACAGCAAGTCGTGCCAAAGCAAAAAGTGAAGATGATGCTGTGGCGTTCTGCCGCGAAGGGGAGTATACGGCCTGCATTGTCAACCCGAACCGATGGAGGGGTACATGATGCTGCTTGACACTCACCGCCCCGACTGTGGGCGACGTACTGCCTGAGGGCGGACCGGTTCGACGACTTTTCCTGACAATTCCAGGTATTTTCGCATCGCGGTCCGCAGAAGCCCTTATCCGGTTTTCGAAGGACAATTCCGATGTTTGTCAACATCCCCAACGGGCACGACGCCCGTAACGAACACGACTCCGTATTTTTCGCCCACCGCAACGACATAGCCGACGCCAGGCACCATGCCATGATGCTGGCGCTCGGTGCGCATCAGCCCAAGGCGGACCCGGTTGCGCGGCAGCGTCCGCACCGCGGCATGCTGCCCGACGTCGACCTGTCCAATGTCGTTGTCGACCCCAACCATCGGCCGCTGTTCGGCCGCTTCGTTGCCCTGATCGGCCGGCTTGCCGGCCGGTCGGGCGCGGCCCGGCCTGCTGCCGGAACGATGTCAGGACGTCACAGCTGAGGATTCGCCGAATCCTCAGCTGTCCCCTACATTCCGAAGGCCCCGCAGCAGTTAGACAAGAATCCGGCCAGCCATGGCCGCGCCAATGGCCTCCAACATACCTCCCACGCGGAATTCGCCGCGTGCCGCATACCGAACTGAGAGACTGAGATGTTCCGCTGGTTTGAAAACAGACTGAACCCGTTCCCGTCGGAGGAACCCGTCGAGCCGCCCAAGACGCTTGTGGCGTTCTGTCTGCACTACACGAAGGGTGCATGGCTCTACATCATCGTTGCGGCGGTGCTGACGTCGCTGATCGCGCTTGCCGAAGTGTGGATGTTCGGCTTCCTCGGCAACATCGTCGACTGGCTGTCGGCCCAGAACCGCGACACCTTCCTGCAGAACGAAGGCTGGAAGCTCGCCGGCATGGCCTTCATCGTCATGGTCATCCTGCCGGGCATGGTCGTGCTGCAGTCGCTGGTCAACCAGCAGACGCTGATGGGCAATTATCCGATGCGCATCCGCTGGCAGGTGCACCGCTACCTGCTCAAGCAGTCGATGAGCTTCTACCAGGACGAATTCGCCGGCCGCATCGCCACCAAGCTGATGCAGACCGCGCTCGCCGTGCGCGAATGCGTGGTCAAGCTGATCGACGTGCTCAACTACGTCATCGTCTATTTCATCGGCGTGCTGATCATCGTCGGCTCGGCCGACCTGCGCCTTGCAGCGCCGCTGATCGTCTGGCTCGTCTGCTACGTCCTGTTGCTGCGCTATTTCGTGCCGCGTCTCGGCAAGCTCGCCGAGGAGCAGGCCGATGCACGCTCGACCATGACCGGCCGCGTCGTCGACAGCTACACCAACATCCAGACGGTCAAGCTGTTCTCGCATTCGCGCCGCGAGGCGTCGTTTGCCAAGGAAGGCATGTCGCTGTTCATGAACACGGTCTACCGGTCGATGCGGCTGGTGACCTCGCTCTACGGCGTCCTTTACCTGCTGAACTCGACGCTGTTGCTGTCGGTCGGCATCCTGTCGATCACGCTTTGGCTCAACGGTGCGGTTTCCATCGGTGCGGTGGCGGTCGTGCTCGGCCTGGTGCTGCGCCTGTGGGGCATGTCGCAATGGATCATGTGGGAGGTCTCGGGCCTGTTCGAGAGCATCGGCACGGTCCAGGACGGCATCACCTCGATCTCGATGCCGCGCGTGGTCGAAGACAAGGTCGACGCCAAGGCCATCGTCGTCGGCAAGGGCGCGATCTCGTTCGACCAGATCGGCTTCCACTATGGCAAGCAGAAGGGCGTGATCGAGAACCTCACCCTCGACGTCAAGCCGGGCGAGAAGGTCGGCATCGTCGGCCGCTCGGGCGCCGGCAAGTCGACGCTGGTCAACCTGCTGCTGCGCTTCTACGACATCGAGAAGGGCCGCATCCTGATCGACGGGCAGGACATTTCGGCGGTGACGCAGGACAGCCTGCGCGCCCAGATCGGCATGGTCACGCAGGACACGTCGCTGCTCCATCGCTCGGTGGCCGACAACGTGCTCTATGGCCGTCCCGATGCGTCGGAAGCGATGATGATCGAGGCGGCGCGGCGCGCCGAGGCGCTCGACTTCATCGGCAATCTCGCCGACCCCAAGGGCCGCAAGGGCTTCGAGGCCCATGTCGGCGAGCGCGGCGTCAAGCTGTCGGGCGGCCAGCGCCAGCGCATCGCGATTGCGCGTGTCATGCTCAAGGACGCGCCGATCCTGATCCTGGACGAGGCGACCTCGGCGCTGGACTCGGAGGTCGAGGCGGCGATCCAGGAAAACCTCTATCGCCTGATGGAGGGCAAGACCGTGATCGCCATCGCCCACCGCCTGTCGACCATCGCTGCGATGGACCGGCTGGTGGTCATGGACAAGGGCCGCATCGTCGAGCAGGGCAGCCATGACGAGCTGGTCGCCAAGGGCGGCCTCTACGCCTCGCTCTGGCAGCGCCAGTCGGGCGGTTTCCTGCCAGACGACATGACCGACGCGGCCAACGACGCCGAGGCCAAGGGGCAGGCTGCGGAATAGGGCACGCTGCCGAGCTTGATCGAGGCCTCCCTTGCGGAGGCCTCTTTCGTTTTCGGGAAGATGTATTCGGGGCAGGGGAGACCGGTCGCTGCCTGCGCCTTGCCGTGGCCTCGAAGAGGGCGAAGGCGGCCCAGGCGCGGCGTCGGCAAAAGCCGTTTCAGGAAGCAAGGACAGCCCTGGCCAGAAGGTCGCCGCCGGCATCCTCCTCTTAATGTGAACGCACCGCCCAACAATCGCCCGGGTTGCAGGCAGGCTCCTGCCACCAGGCGGTTGCCTCATTGCCCCGTTTGGGCCGACAATCGCGAGTCGGCGCCTGGGTCTGGTTGAGGCGTCAGATCCAATTGGCTTGGTCCCGAGCGCGCATGAACAAGATCTACGACTGGTTCGAGAATTGGGTCTATCCCTTCCGGGAGCCCAAAAACCTCAGGCCGCCGTCGTCGGTGTGGGGCTTCATCTGGCACTATGTCGGCCAGGCGCGGGTCGCCTTCTTCGCCATGCTGATCATCGGCGGCATCGCGCCGCTGGTCGAGGCCGGGCTGTTCTATTTCGTCGGCCGTCTCGTCGATATCCTCGACCAGATGCCGGCCGACCGCAGCTGGGCCTCGCTGTGGGCCCATGCCGGACCCGAACTGCTGTTCATGGCGGCTACCGTTCTGATCATCCGCACCATCGTCGTCGGGCTGTCGGCGCTGGTCGACGAGCAGACGATCACGCCCGGCTTCTACAATCTCGTGCGCTGGCAGGCCCACCGCCACGTCTCGCGCCAGTCCTATTCCTTCTTCCAGAACGATTTCGCCGGCCGCATCGCCACCAAGGTGTGGCAGGCGGGGCAGGCGACCGGCGACCTGATGGAAAGCTTCATCGAGGTCGTGTGGTTCATGATCGTCTACACGGTCACCACGCTTGCGGTCGTCGCCGGTCTCGACTGGCGGCTGGCCGCACTCGTCGTCGTCTGGATCGTTGCCTTCGGCTTCCTCGCACGGCGCTACCTGCCCACCATCCGCAAGCATGCCGAGGCGACCGCCGAGGCCGGCTCGATGATCAACGGCCGCATCGTCGACAGCTACTCCAATGTGCAGACGCTGAAGCTGTTCGCCTCCGACGGCGACGACCGCTACATCCGCTCCGGCTTCGACATCTATCTCGGCGCGCTGCGGCCCTTCACCCGCAAGCTCACCGGCGTGCGCATGGCGCTGACGACGCTGTCGGGCGTCATGATCACCGTGATCGCCTGGTATTCGATCCATCTCTGGGTCGAGGGCGCGATTTCGGTCGGCGCGGTCGCCTTCACGCTCAGCCTGGTGCTGCGCCTCAACATGCTGCTCGGCCGCTTGATGATGCAGCTCAACGGCATCCTGAGAAACCTCGGCGTGCTCGAGAACTCCAAGGCGCTGATCAGCCAGCCGCTCGGCCTCGTCGATAAGCCCGGCGCCGGCGAACTCGTGGTCAAGGGCGGCGAGATCAAGGTCGACCATGTCGTCTTCCATTACGGCAAGGGCGGCGGCGTGCTCGACGGCATCGAGCTGACAGTCAAGCCGGGCGAAAAGGTCGGCATCGTCGGTCCCTCGGGGGCGGGCAAGACCACGCTCGCCAACCTCATTCTGCGCCTCTACGACCTCGAGGGCGGGCGCATCCTCATCGACGGGCAGGACATCGCCGCCATCACCCAGGACTCGCTGCGCGGCCAGATCGGCGTCGTCAGCCAGGATACGGCGCTGTTCCATCGCTCGCTGCGCGACAACATCAAGCTCGGCAAGCCCGACGCCTCCGACGCCGAGGTGTTTGCCGCCGCGCGCCGGGCCGAGGCGCATGAGTTCATCGGCACGCTCCAGGACAATCGCGGCCGCGCCGGCTACGACGCCTATGTCGGCGAGCGCGGCGTCAAGCTGTCGGGCGGTCAGCGCCAGCGCATCGCTATTGCACGCGTCTTCCTCAAGGACGCACCGATCCTGATCCTCGACGAGGCGACCTCGGCGCTCGACAGCGACATCGAGGCGGCGATCCAGGAAAACCTGACAGCGCTCATGCAGGGCAAGACGGTGCTGGCCATCGCCCACCGCCTCTCGACCATCGCCGCGCTCGACCGTCTGGTCGTGCTCGATCACGGCTGCATCGTCGAGCAGGGCACGCATGACGAACTCATCGCGCTCGACGGCCTCTATGCGCGGCTGTGGAAGCGCCAGTCCGGCGGCTTCCTGTTCCATGAGGAAAGCGTGCTCGATGAATCGCGGCCGGCGTGATCAGGTGGCCCCGAGGCGCCGAGCGGAGTAAGCTACTGACATGTCGGTCCGCCCGCCCAGCATTTTCTCGAACCGTTCCGAGCAGGTTCTCAACGTGCTCGAATACGAATTCATGGCCGAGAAAGCGGCAGCGCTGGGCCGCGCCGGCGAGCGCGTCGGGGAGGCGATCGCCAGGCTCGCGGCGCATGAGGGGGACCCCGAGGCGCGCCGCGTCCTGCTCAAGGCAGCTTCCGACGCCGTCTACGCCTACTTCATCCAGCGCGAGCTTTGCGGCCATCGCCGCCACGACGACGCCATCCGCGAATACGCCATACCGCGGGAGGTGCTGGTGCGACTCGGCGCGGCATAAGCCGACAGGGGCCGCGCCATGGCAGGGGCGGCCATCGCCGTCAGGCTCCACGGCACTTGTTAGAAGCGCTGCCCCGCGCCTGGTCAGGTCGCTGCAAACCCGCGGATTTCAGCGTCTTTGCGCTGGTTTTCCACCTGATAACGTTAGCCCCGCGACAATCTGCCCATATGCCCAGTGCCGACTGGACAAAAACGGGCTTCACGCATAAACCGAAATCCAAATGCCGGAGGAATTCGCTAGCCTGGTAGCCATGCGCCGTCGGGCTCGCATCATTGAGCGGGGACAAGTGCTCAGCCTCCGGTTGGAATTGAGGCAAAAGGATCAGGTCCCGTGAGCGCAACCGATACGAGCGAGCCCAATCGCCGCGATTTTCTCTATGTGGCCACTGGCATGGCCGGTGTGGTCGGCGCTGCCGCTGTGGCTTGGCCCTTCATCGACCAGATGCGTCCGGACGCTTCGACGCTCGCCGCTTCGTCGATCGAGGTCGACGTCTCGTCGCTGACGCCGGGCATGTCGCTGACCGTCAAGTGGCGCGGCAAGCCGGTCTTCATCCGCAACCGCACGCCTGAAGAAATCAAGGCCGCCCAGGACGTGGCGCTGGCCGATCTCAAGGACGGCAACGCCCGCAACGCCAACCTCCCTGGCGATGCTCCGGCCACCGACATCGACCGCACCGCCGGCAAGGACAAGGAAAACTGGCTGGTCATGGTCGGCGTCTGCACCCATCTGGGCTGCGTGCCGCTCGGCCAGCAGGGCGATTTCGGCGGCTGGTTCTGCCCGTGCCACGGCTCGCACTACGATACGGCGGGCCGTATCCGCAAAGGTCCGGCGCCGGAAAACCTTCATATTCCGACATTCCAGTTCATTTCCGACACGAAGCTTCGGATAGGCTGAGCAGGGGACATAATTCCATGAGCGGTGGACACTCGACCTATTCGCCCAAAACCGGCATCGGCCGCTGGATCGACGCACGCATGCCGCTGCCGCGGCTGGTGCACGATTCATTCGTCTCCTATCCGGTTCCGCGTAACCTGAATTACGCCTACACCTTCGGCGGCATCCTTTCGATCATGCTGGTGGCGCAGATCATCACCGGCGTCGTGCTGGCCATGCACTATGCCAACGACACGACGCTCGCCTTCCAGTCGGTCGAAAAGATCATGCGCGACGTCAACTCCGGTTGGCTCCTGCGCTACATGCACTCCAACGGTGCGTCGTTCTTCTTCATCGCCGTCTACATCCACATCATGCGCGGTCTCTACTACGGCTCCTACAAGGCGCCGCGTGAGCTGCTCTGGATCCTCGGCTGCATCATCTATCTGTTGATGATGGCGACCGGCTTCATGGGCTACGTTCTGCCCTGGGGTCAGATGTCCTTCTGGGGCGCCACCGTCATCACCGGCTTCTTCACCGCCATCCCCTTGGTCGGCGAGTGGATCCAGCAGCTGCTGCTGGGCGGCTTCGCCGTCGACAATCCGACGCTGAACCGCTTCTTTGCGCTGCACTACCTGCTGCCGTTCATGATCGCCGGCGTCGTCATCCTGCACGTCTGGGCCCTGCACGTCACCGGCCAGACCAACCCGACCGGCATCGAGGTGAAGTCCAAGACCGACACCGTCGCCTTCACGCCCTATGCGACCATCAAGGATGGTTTCGCCATGGTCGTGTTCCTGGCCGTGTTCGCCTACTTCATCTTCTACATCCCGAACTATCTCGGCCACCCCGACAACTACATCATGGCCGACTCGCTGAAGACGCCGGCGCACATCGTCCCTGAATGGTACTACCTGCCGTTCTACGCGATCCTGCGCGCCATCACCTTCAACATCGGACCGATCGACTCCAAGCTGGGCGGCGTGCTCGCCATGTTCGGCTCGATCGCGGTGCTGTTCGTCGTGCCGTGGCTCGACACCTCGAAGGTCCGTTCGGCGGTCTATCGTCCCTGGTACAAGCTGTTCTTCTGGCTCTTCGTCATCAACGCCATCTTCCTGGGCTGGCTCGGCTCGCGTCCGGCTGAAGGCGCCTATGTGGTGATGTCGCAGATCGCAACGCTCTACTACTTCGCGTTCTTCCTGGTCATCATGCCGGTGCTCGGCCTGATCGAGACGCCGCGTCGCCTGCCCAACTCGATCACCGAAGCGGTGCTCGAGAAGAACAAGGGCGGCTCGGCTCATCCCGCAGGCGCCACCGCCGCCCCGGAAACCCGTGGCTGAAAGAGAATCTGAGAGGAATTCTGGAATGAAAAAGATTCTCCACAGCCTGGCGGCCATCGGCTTCCTCCTCGTCGGCACTGCCGGCGCGGCGGTTGCCGCCGAGGAAGCCAACCATGCTGCCGAGCCGACGCACTTCCCGATCCACAAGCCGAAGGAAATGGACTGGACCTTCGCCGGCCCGTTCGGCAGCTTCGACAAGGCCCAGCTCCAGCGCGGCCTGAAGATCTACAAGGAAGTCTGCTCGGCCTGCCACTCGATGAATCTGGTGGCGTTCCGTACGCTCGAGGACCTCGGCTACTCGGAAGCGCAGGTCAAGGCCTTCGCCGCCGAGTACGAAGTGCAGGACGGCCCGAACGGCGATGGCGAGATGTTCACGCGCAAGGCGCTGCCGGGCGACCACTTCCCGTCGCCCTTCCCGAACTCGGCCGCCGCTGCCGCCGCCAACAATGGCGCTGCTCCGCCCGACTTCTCGCTGATCGCCAAGGCGCGCGGCGTCGAGCGTGGTTTCCCGACCTTCGTCTTCGACATCTTCACGATGTATGCGTCGAACGGCCCAGATTACATCCACGCACTGCTCACCGGTTACGACGAGCAGCCGCCGGCGGGCATGGAAATCGCCGAGGGCACGCACTACAACCCGTTCTTCATCGGCGGCAAGTCGCTCGCCATGGCCAAGCCGCTGTCGGACGGCCAGGTGACCTATGAAGACGGTTCGCCCGAGACCGTCGAGCAGTATTCGCGCGACGTTGCGGCCTTCCTGATGTGGGCTGCCGAGCCGCACCTGGTGGCGCGCAAGCAGACCGGCTTCGCGGTCATGATCTTCCTGGTGCTGTTCGCTGGCCTCGTCTACGCCACCAAGCGCCGGGTCTGGGCCAACGTCGCCCACTGATCGGGCACGATCCAAAAGAAATCGAAAGGGCGCCGAAAGGCGCCCTTTTCTTTTGCCGCCCAAGTCGTCAAAAGTGACGGGCATTGTCCTTGGGCCGGAATGGATTTCCGGTTTGGGCTTGCACAGATTGACGGTTCTACAGTGTGGTTGCGCGTCCTTGCCTAAGACGTGCCGGCTGTAGGCAACGGAGCCCCACCGATGAACACTTCCCTCGAGCAGACGCTGATTTCCTCGATCCGCAACATTCCGGATTACCCCAAGCCCGGCGTCATGTTCCGCGACATCACCACGCTGCTCGGCGATGCGCGCGCCTTCCGCCGCTCCATCGACGAGCTGGTCCATCCTTATGCCGGCACCAAGATCGACAAGATCGCCGGCATCGAGGCGCGCGGCTTCATCCTCGGCGGCGCCATGGCCCACCAGATGTCGTCCGGCTTCGTGCCGATCCGCAAGAAGGGCAAGCTGCCGCACGAGACCGTGCGCATCGCCTACAGCCTCGAATACGGCCTCGACGAGATGGAAATGCACAAGGACGCCGTCGCCCCGGGTGAGAAGGTCATCCTGGTCGACGACCTCATCGCCACAGGCGGCACCGCCGAAGCCGCCGTCAAGCTGCTCCGCCAGATCGGCGCCGACATCGTCGCCGCCTGCTTCGTCATCGATTTGCCGGAACTCGGTGGCCGCAAGAAGCTCGAGGCGCTCGGCGTCGATGTGCGCACGCTGATCGCCTTCGACGGGCACTGAGGGGCTGATTTAGGCGGCGTATGGCGGGCCGCTGCCCTGAAACATTGGCTTTGCGATGAGGCGGGGATTTTCCCGCCTCATTGCGTTTGGAGGCCTGACCTGAGCGGGGAGAGTTTCCACGGTCAGATGAGATTTTTGCCTCTGACCAATCCTTGCCGTCGAACGGAGCGGGGCAAGGCGAGCACCTGCCTTCTCCCCCTGCGGGAGAAGGTGGATCGGCGCGTGGCGCCGAGACGGATGAGGGGTGCTGGAAGACATGAGCGGCGGCAGAATAAGGTGCTGTGAAGCGACAAGCCTTGGGACGCCTCACTCCGTCCAGCACCCCTCATCCGCCCCTTCGGGGCCGCCCAGCCCTCCGCTATGGCTCCGGGCGTTCGTCGTTGGAAAAAGCCAAATCGTTGGCTTTTCCTGACCTTCGGCCACCACTCCTCACCCCACAGGGGGAGAAGGGGAGGTCGCGCTGAAGGGCTAGCCCACCTTCACCAGCACGGCGCTGTCGAACTCCAGCACCTTGTCGCCGGTCGAATCGAAGGCTTCGGAGTGGATCGTCAGCATGCGCCAGCCGGGCCGGGAGGCCAGCGGCCGATGGTCGAGGCCGCGCCGGGTGAATGTCACGGTCTCGCCGGCGAAGACCGGCTTCAGCCATTTCAGGTTCTTGAAGCCGGGCGAGGGGCCGAATTCGGGCTTTGGACCTTCGCCGTTCCAGGGGCGGCCGCGATGCGCCAGGTTGAGCTTCATCCACACCGCCGTGGTGTGCCAGCCCGAGGCGCAGAGGCTGCCGAAGACGCTGTTCTTGGCCGCGTCCTCGTCGGTGTGGAAGGGCTGGGGGTCGTATTTGCGGGCAAAATCCTTGATCGCCTCGGCGCTGAAGTGATGGCTGCCGAGCGTGATGGTTTCGCCGATGCCGAGATAGTCGTCGAGGGTCATCGGGCCGCCTCGCGGGTCAGGAACATGCAGGTGTTGACAAGCTCGAACACCATCTCGCCCTTCTGGTTGACGAGCTCGGCGCGCCAGCTGACGAAACCCAGTCCCGGCTTCGACCGCGACAGGCGGCTGGACAGGACGGTCAGCTTGCCACTGAGCGTGTCGCCTGCCAGCACCGGCCGTTTCCACTTGGCGTGGTCGATGCCGGGCGCGCCCTGCGACGTCGAGTCGAGCAGGACGGCGTCGCACAGCATGCGCATGAACATCGAGCAGGTGTGCCAGCCCGACGCCGACAGCCCGCCGAGAATGCTCGCCTTGCCGGCCTCCTCGTCGAGGTGGAAGGGCTGGGCGTCGAATTCCGAGGCGAATTCGATGATCTCGTCGGCCCGCACAACCTTGGTGCCGAGGTCGATGACGACGCCCTCGCCAAGGTCCTCATAGGCCCATTTCCTGGAACTCATCGGAAATCCTGTTCAAGCTTGTACGATCACCATGGGCCGGTTTCGTGTCATGGGCAAGACGCGGAACGGGCGACCTATTGGCTCAGAGCCAGCCGCGGCTGCGGAACCACCAGAAGGGCAGGATGGCCGAGACGACCATCATGCCAAGCGCGAAGGGGTAGCCGAACAGCCATTTGAGCTCCGGCATCAGCTCGAAATTCATGCCGTAGATCGAGGCGACCAGCGTCGGCGGCAGGAAGACGACCGCGGCGACCGAGACGATCTTGATGATGCCGTTCTGCTCGATGTTGATCATGCCGAGCGTGGCGTCGAGCAGGAAGGTGATCTTCTGCGACTGGAACGAGGCGTGGTCGGCAAGCGAGGCGACATCGCGCGCCAGCGTCTTCACCCGCGCCTTGGCGTCCTTGCCGTTCTTGGTCTGGCCGGTGGCGTTGGCGAGGAAGCCGGCGAGGCGCTGCAGAGAGGTCAGGCTGTCGCGCATGTTGGCGGTCAGCGACTCCTTGCGGCCGATGTCCTTGAGCAGCTGCTGGAAGTCGCGGTCGCGCTTGGAGGCCTTCTTGGCGGTCGGATTGAAGATGCCCTTGGACAGGCCCTCGATGTCGCGCGAGACACGCTCCAGAACGTCCGCCAGCCGGTCGACGATCGCTTCCAGCAGGCCGAGCAGGATGGTCTCTCCGGAGGTGCAGCCGATCGACGCTTTTTCGGCCCGCATCGGGAAGGTCTGGAAGGCGCGCGGCTCGTGGTAGCGGATCGTCACCAGCAGGTTGCGGCGCAGGACGAAGGTGACGGGCGACATGATCGGGTCGTCGCTGTCGGCCATCGACGGCAGCGTTGCGGTCATGAAGTAGGCGCCGTCCTCGACATAAAGGCGCGAGGAGATCTCGATCTCCTCCATTTCCTCGCGGGTCGGCACGCCGACGCCGAGCCATTGCTCGATCGTCGCCTCTTCCTCGCGTGTCGGATTGAGCAGGTCGGCCCAGACGATGCGGTCCTTGTCGGCCTCGATGCCGTCGGTCGGCCGCAGCCGGTCATTGTCCACGACGAATGCCTTGATCATCGCCGGGTCTCCCTTGTTCGAGGCGCGATTTGCCCGTGCGGGGGCGGGCGCAGGATAGCGTCAAAACGGGCCCTGGGAAGCCCGGCCGGGATGTGCCGTCGGATAGCCGGCGCAGTCAAGCCAGCAGTCGGTAGGAGCGTGGCGTGACAGGACTATGACGTATCGGCCGGAATGCCGCGAAGGCTCAGAAGAACTCGTCGAGCAGCCGGTAGTAGGCGAGCTTGCCGGCGTCCGCATCAGGCATGCCATAGGCGGCAAGGAAGGGCTCGACCCAGGCTTTGCCCAGATTGTGGGTGATGCTCCAGCAGGCCAGGGCGAGGTCCTGGTGGCGATCGGCGACGCCCAGGCGGGCGCAGTCGATGAAGCCGGCGAAACGTCCGTCAGCGGCCATGTAGTTGGGCAGGCAGGCGTCGCCATGGGTGACGACAAGGTCCTCGCTTGCGGGACGGGTTTCCACAAGCTCCGCGAAGGCGCTCTCGGCCGTGCGGCCTTCGCGTTCGTCGTCGAAGTCCTCTTCGTCGACCTCGCCGGCCTCGACGCGCCGTCGCGCCAGGGCAATGCGCTGCTCGAGGCGATGATCGAAGGGGCAGGAGGCGATGTCGAGCGCATGGAGGCGGCGCAGCGCGCCGGCCATGACGGCAATCGCCCCGACGGCGGCCATCTCCTGCGAAACGAGATCGCCGCCCGGCAGCGCGCTCATCAGCAGCCAGTGGTGTCCGCCATGGGTTTCGAAACGGAGGATTTCGGGGCAGGCAATGCCCTGGCCGCCCAGCCAGCGCAACCGCGTCACCTCATCGGGAAGTTCGGCGAAGGGGCCGACCTGTTCGGTCTTGAGGAACAATGTCGGCCGCTCGGCGGCCTTCAGCCTGAAGACGCCTGCATCCGAAGCACCGATCGTCTGCCGGTCCCAATCGTAGCCGGTCAACGCGTCCCGCAACGCGCCGGGAAGATCGATCTCGAAAGGCACGTGTTGCGTCATCTGGTCCCCCAAAGCTTTGCCTGTTGTGTCGGACAGCATTGCTGCTGTTCTTTGCTTGCGGGGCAGATAGGTGTTCGAAGTGAAGCCGTCGAGAACAATCTGTTCGATTGTGCACAAGGCCCATGACGATTTGTGGCTGTGCCGACTATTCTCATTGTGGAGGTGGAAGGCGAAAACAAAAAAGGCCGGGGCGAACCCGACCTTTCTCTAGCGTCTCAACATCCTGTGCCAGTACATCCGTGGTCAAAGGTGGAGGCGATCTGCAATCTCCATTCCTGACTACAGCGGGGATGGTTAATGGAAGATTAAGCTAGGCCGACTCCGGGGCCTTTCGCGCAAGCGCGGCGCGCCATTTTCAGCGCGGGATGCCTCAGGAACGAAAAAGCCCCGCATGGCGGGGCTTCTTGTCTGTGGAACCAGGCGTCGGTTGCTGGCTCAGGTGTTGAACTTGAACAGCATCACGTCGCCGTCCTGGACGACATATTCCTTGCCTTCGTCGCGCGCCTTGCCGGCTTCCTTGGCCGGGACTTCGCCACCAAGCGTGACGAAGTCGTTGAAGGCGATGGTCTGGGCGCGAATGAAGCCGCGCTCGAAGTCGGTGTGGATGACGCCGGCGGCCTGGGGCGCCTTGGCGCCCTTGTGCACGGTCCAGGCGCGCGTCTCCTTCGGGCCCACGGTGAAGTAGGTGATGAGGTGCAGGAGCTCGTAGCCGGCGCGGATGAGCTTATCCAGGCCCGGCTCGTCGAGGCCCATGTCGGCGAGGAATTCCTTGGCTTCCTCGTCGGGCAGCTGCGCCACCTCGGCCTCGATGGCAGCCGAGATGATGACGACGCCGGCGCCCTGTGCTTCAGCCATCTTCTGGACCGCTGCGGTGTGCTCGTTGCCGGTCGCAGCATCGCTTTCGGCGACGTTGCAGACATAAAGCACGGGGTGCGAGGTCAGCAGGTTCAGGCCCTGCAGGATGGCAAGGTCTTCGGCTGATATGCCCTTGAGCAGCAGGCGCACCGGCTTGCCGTCCTGGAGCAGGGCGAGGGCCTGTTCCATCATCGGCAGGACGGTGGTGGCTTCCTTGTCCTTGCCCTGTGCGCGCTTGCGGATCTGGACGATGCGGCGCTCGAGGCTCTCAAGGTCGGCGAGCATCAGCTCGGTCTCGACGGTCTCGGCGTCGGCGACCGGATCGATGCGGCCTTCGACATGGGTGATGTCGTCGTCCTCGAAGCAGCGCAGCACATGCACGATGGCGTCGACCTCGCGGATGTTGGCGAGGAACTGGTTGCCCAGGCCTTCACCCTTGGAGGCGCCGCGCACGAGGCCGGCGATGTCGACGAAGGAGATGCGGGTCGGGATGATCTCCTTCGACTTGGCGATGTTGGCCAGCTGCTTGAGACGGCTGTCCGGGACCGCCACTTCGCCGGTGTTCGGCTCGATGGTGCAGAACGGATAGTTTGCGGCCTGTGCCGCGGCAGTGCGCGTCAGCGCGTTGAAAAGCGTCGATTTGCCAACATTGGGCAGGCCGACAATGCCGCATTTGAAACCCATGGTCTTTTGGTCCTATCGGGAAATCGGAATTTGAACAGGGCTATGGGCGATAGGGCCTAAGATCGTCAAGTCTTTCAGCGTCGCACGCGGTATTGCGCGTGGACTGCGCCATTGGCCAAGGGCTTGGCAAAGGCCAGATCGAGCCAGCGGTCCGCCTGCATGCCGCCGAAAGCGGGGATGCCGGAGCCAAGGATGACGGGGATGGTGCCGATCTCGATCGTGTCGAGCAGGCCGGCATCCATGAACTGGCGGGCGAGGTCGCCGCCGCCGAACAGCCAGATGCGGCCGGTGGCCCCGCGGGCGCGAAGATTGGCAAGCATTTCTGCTGGCGTGCCGGCCATTGCCTCCGCGTTTTCGGGCAGGTTTTCGATCGGGCGCGTGGTGGCAACCAGGCAAGGGTATTGGGCGTAGGCCCATTCGTCATGCCGCCGGGCGACTTCATAGCTGCTGCGTCCCATGATGATGCCGCTCAGCGAGGCCATGAAGCCTGAAAAGTCGTAATCGTCGTCGGCCGGGAAATTGTCGAGCCAGTCGAACGTGGCGTCCGCGCGGGCAATGAAGCCGTCGAGCGACATTGCAAACATGTAGATGACGTCGTCTGTGCCCGTGGTTGCCATGTGTCTTCTCCTGTTGCGCAAGGAGGCTGTCTAACATGCCGAGCGGCCGACTTGTGTCAGGAGCCTTCAGCTTGCGGGCAAGACAGCGGCAAGACGGCCAGTTCTCGTGCCGGGTATCGCAGAGCAGTCAATCGGGATCCTTGTCATAGGCCTTGGTTCCCGGCGGCAGGACGACCCATGAGTGGCGGCGGCAGTCGTAGACGGAATCCTCCGGAGGGGGAAAATCCGGGTCGGCGAAGCCGCCGACCGCAACCGCCACAAATGCGCTCTCGGCGCCGACTTCGGTGTGGAACAGGTTGGTGCCGCAGACCGGGCAGAACCGGAAGATGTAGCGCGAGCCCCTGTCGCCGACGCGCAGATGTTCGCTCGCCGTGCCCGTGACCGCATAAGGCGGGGCGAAGGCGGCGAGGGCGGCAAAGACGCTGCCGGTACGGCGCTGGCAGGCGAGGCAATGGCAGATGCCGACACCGAGTGGGGCGCCGCCAACTTCGATGCTGAGCTGCCCGCAGGAGCAGGATGCGGTTTTGGATTGCATGGTGACACCTCGCCGGACGGTTGCGTCGGACAAAAGGGCATTGCGTGCCCTTATCGCACGAACCGAGGCGGATGTCTTTGCGGCCGCTCAGTCCTTGCCGAGCAGCTTCTTCAGCATCGCGGCCATCGGGCCGGTCTCGGGAAGCTTGACCGCAGGCTGGTTCGGGCGGGCCTGGCGGATGTGGCTCTGGGCCTTCGGCGCCTGTGGCTTGGGCGCCTTCGGCGGCGGGGTGTCGTCAGCGCTTGTCGGCTGCAGCTTGTCGCGCAGGCCGACGGTGACCTTGTTCATGAAGCCGTTGTCGTCGCCCTTGGTCAACAGGCCGGCGCTGTCGGCCATGAGGTCGAGCAACACCTCCAGCCATTCCTTGTCGGACTTGGCGAAGTCGCCAAGCACATGGCCGTGCACCATCTCCTTGACGCCGGGATGGCCGATGCCGATGCGGACGCGGCGATAATCCTTGGCGATGTGCTGGTCGATGGAGCGGATGCCATTGTGGCCGCCGGCGCCGCCGCCGATCTTGACGCGCACCTTGCCTGCGGCGAGGTCGAGCTCGTCATAAAAGACGGTGAGATCTGACGGGGCGAGCTTGTAGAAGCGCATGGCTTCGCCGACGGACTGGCCGGACAGGTTCATGAAGGTCAGCGGCTTGATCAGGATGATCTTTTCGCCGGCGATGTTGCCTTCCGAAATCAGGCCCTTGAACTTTTTCGTCCAGGGCGAAAACGAATGGCGGCGGGCAATTGCGTCCGCCGCCATGAAGCCGACATTGTGCCGGTTGTTCTGATATTGCGCACCCGGATTGCCCAGACCTGCAAAGAGCAGCATGTTCGGGTCCTCCGGGTATGCTGGCGATTACGCCTCGGCGGTAGCCTCGGCCGCGCCTTCTTCCGACTTCGATGCCGAGGTGCCAGCGATCGTGGCGATGGTGAAATCGCGGTCGGAGATGACGGGCTTCACACCCTTCGGCAGCTTGACGGCCGAGATGTGGATCGAGTCGCCGATGTCGGTGCCGTCGAGGTCGACGGTGATGAACTCGGGGATCGCGTTGGCCGGGCAGTGGAACTCGACCTCGTGACGGACGATGTTCAGCGTGCCGCCGCGCTTGATGCCGGGCGACTTCTCTTCATTGATGAAGTGAACCGGAACCTGGACGTTGACCTCGGTGTTCTTGCCGACGCGCAGGAAGTCGACATGCATCGGGAAGTCGCGGACCGGGTCAAGCTGATAGTCCTTGGGGAGGACCTGGATCTTCTTGCCGTCGACGTCGATCGTGGCGATCGTGGTCAGGAAGCCGCCGCCATGGATCTTGTAGAAGATGTCCTTGTAGGACAGGGCGATGGCCAGCGGGGGCTGCTTGTCGCCATAGATGACTGCAGGCACTTTGCCGTTGCGACGAACTTCACGGGCGGACCCCTTACCGACCAGTTCGCGTGCTTCGGCCTTGAGCTCGTAAGTTTCGCTCATGGCATTTCCTTTCGGTTGTATGGAGCGCCTACGGCGGGCCTGAGGCCTGATCCGTAAACGTCGAAAGCCGCCGGGTGGGGCGGCCTTCCGCCGCGTTGCCTCCAAGGGTGTCTACGCGGGTGGCGGCTCTATATCGGAAGGTGGCAAAAAGTGCAACCGTTGCGGCAATTGCGGCCTGGATTGGTGCTGGTTGCGCCGTGGCTGCTCGCGCAGGCGACGCCGAGCCTGTATCACGCCGGCTCGAAACAATCACGGCGTTACCCAAGACATGCAAGATCTTCTGCCCCTCCACCTGCCGACGGCGACCATCGTGGTGCTCGTCATTGCCGCCTTCGTCGCCGGCTGCGCGCGCGGCTTCTCGGGTTTTGGCGGGGCATTGATCTTCGTGCCGGTGGCAAGTTCGCTGATCGGCGCCAAGCTTGCCGTGCCGCTGCTCCTGATCGTCGACCTGGTGCTGACGCCGGGGCTGATTCCCAAGGCATGGCGCAATGCCGACCGTGCCAATGTCGGCGTCATGGCGCTCGGCGCAGTCATTGGCGTGCCGACAGGCACCTATCTGCTCACCCATGTCGACGGCGTGGTGATCCGCTGGGCCATCGTCGCCATCGTGGCCGGGCTGCTGGCGCTCCTGATGTCGGGCTGGCGCTATCACGGCCGCCCGCATGCCGGCCTGACCGCGGCCGTCGGCATGACCTCGGGGCTGTTTTCGGGGGCTGCCCAGGTCGGCGGGCCGCCCGTCGTGGCCTACTGGCTCGGCGGGGCTATCCCGCCGCTGACGGTGCGGGCCAACATCGTGCTCTATTTCGCCATATCGAGCGTGCTGTCGATCGCAAGCTACCTCATCGCCGGGCTTCTGACCTGGGAGACGGTGGGGTTGTCGCTGACGATCGGGCCGACCTTCGCGCTCGGCCTCTATATCGGCTCGCACCTGTTCAGCCGTGCCAACGAGGCGACCTTCCGGCGCATCTGCTACGGGCTGATCGCCACCGCAGCCATCATCGGCCTGCCGGCGCTGGACGGCGTGTTGAGATGATTGAAGCGACGCGCGCTTTCAAATAGAATTCGCATATCGGGGGCATGGTGGACTCCCCGTAAGGCCGAAAGGCCCAAGCTCCGCCTTCGCAGGTTTGTGCGGAGGAAAGACCATGCCCAGAATGATCTCATCGCAAGACTTGATCCGTCTCGTCGGCACCGACAGGTGCCCGTTGATCGTCGATGTGCGCCGCAAGGCGGTGTTCGACGCGGCGCCGACACGGATCGCCGCCGCCTTGTGGCGCGACCACATGAAGGTGGAGGAGTGGCTGCCGCAGCTGCCCGAGGGGCGGCGCATCGTCGTTTATTGCGCCCATGGCCACAATGTCAGCGAGATCGCGCTGGCGAGGCTCGTGGCTGTCGGCGCCGATGCCGCCATGCTCGAAGGCGGCATGGATGCCTGGCTGGCCGCCGGCGGACCTGTCGTGGCTCGGCAAGCGCCTGAGCTTGAGGCGGGGCTGTCGCTGCCGAGCCAATGGGTGACGCGGGCGCGGCCCAAGATCGACCGGATCGCCTGTCCCTGGCTGATCAGGCGCTTCATCGATCCGCTGGCGGTCTTCCACTTCGTCACGGCGGATTGGGTGAAGGATGTCGCCGACGAGACCGGCGCCATTCCTTATGACATCAAGGACGTGCATTATTCGCATCGCGGCGACGACTGCACCTTCGACACGCTGATTGCGGAGTTCGGCCTGACCGATCCGGCGCTTCTGCGTCTGGCCCGCATCGTCAGGGGAGCGGATACCGCGCGGCTTGACATCGAGCCGCAGGCTGCGGGACTTCTCGCCATATCGCTCGGCCTGTCGGCCATCGAAGACGACGATCATGTCCAACTCGAGAAGGGCATGACCGTCTATGATGGCCTTTATGGCTGGTGCCGTTACGCGACCGACGAAACCCACAACTGGCCAGCAAGGGCGGTTTGACATGGATGCCACGCCGCCGAGAGCCGCGCCCTCCTTCGGGGAGGCGACGCGGACCTTCGCCAAGATCGGCCTGCTGTCCTTCGGCGGGCCGGCCGGGCAGATCGCGCTGATGCACAAGATACTGGTCGACGAGAAGCGCTGGCTTGACGAGCCGCGTTTCCTGCATGCACTCAACTATTGCATGCTGTTGCCCGGGCCGGAGGCGATGCAGCTCGCCACCTATTCCGGCTGGCTGCTGCACGGCATCAGGGGAGGGCTGGTGGCGGGACTGCTGTTCGTGCTGCCGGGGGCCATTGTTATCACCGCCCTGTCGGCCATCTACATGACGGTCGGCCACATCACGCTGGTGCAGGGCCTGCTGTTCGGGCTCAAGGCCGCCGTGCTCGCCGTCGTGCTCGAGGCGCTGATCAAGGTGTCGAAACGGGCGCTGAAGAACGGCAGCATGGTCGTTCTCGCCATTGCCGCCTTCGTGGCAATCGCCTTTCTCAAGCTGCCGTTTCCGCTGATCGTGCTCGCTGCCGCGGCCATCGGTGCGCTGCTGCATTTGGCCGGGCTTGCACTATCGGGCACAAGGTCTGCCGACGAGGACGGCGGCGCCTATGAAATGCCGGAATGGACGAGGCCGAGTGCGCGGCGCTTCTTCACCACGCTCGGTGTCTGGCTGGCGATCTGGTTCCTGCCATTGATCGTTTTGTGGCAGGCGCTCGGACCGGCCCATGTGTTCACGGCCGAGGCCGCGTTCTTTTCCAAGATGGCGGCGGTGACGTTCGGCGGCGCCTATGCGGTGCTGGCCTATGTCGCCCAGCAGGCGGTCGAGGTCTATGGCTGGCTGAAGCCGGACGAGATGCTGACGGGCCTGGGGCTGGCGGAAACGACGCCCGGGCCGCTGATCCTGGTGCTGGTCTTTGTCGGTTTCCTCGGCGGCGCGCGATTGTCGACGCTGGCCCCTTTGGCGGGCGGGGTCGCGGGGGCCGTGGTGACGCTGTGGTTCACCTTCGTGCCGTGCTTCCTGTGGATCTTCGTCGGCGCGCCCTATGTCGAGACGGTGCGCAATGTGCGCTGGCTGGCGAGCGCGCTGGCGGCGGTGACGGCGGCGGTCGTCGGCATCATCGCCAATCTGGCGGTGTGGTTTGCCCTGCATGTGCTGTTCGGCAATTTCAGGGAGGTTGCGTGGGGGCCGCTGATGCTGCCGGCGCCCGATCTAGGCCGGTTCGACTGGGTGGCGGCGGCCATTGCGGTCGGTGCCGGCGTGGCGCTGATCCGCTTCAAGGCCAACATGATCCTGGTGCTGGCGATCTCGGCGCTTGCAGGCATGGCCTGGCAGCTGGCGTGAGCCCATGAAAAAGGCCCGCCCGAGGGTTGCGGGACGGGCCTTTGAAGCGGTCAGCCGACGGGGGCTTAGTCGAACAGGCTCGACACCGACTCTTCGCTCGCCGTGCGCGAAATGGCTTCGCCGATCAGGTCGCCGATCGAGGCGATGCGGATGTTGTGTGCGTCCATGACGGCCTGGGTCGGCTGGATCGAGTCGGTGATGACGAGTTCCTGCAGCTGCGAGCCGGTGATGCGGGCGACAGCCCCGCCCGACAGCACACCATGGGTGATGTAGGCGGTGACCGAGGTGGCGCCCTTGGCGAGCAGCGCGTCGGCCGCGTTGCACAGCGTGCCGCCGGAATCGACGATGTCGTCGATCAGCAGGCAGTCCTTGCCGGCGACGTCGCCGATGACGTTCATCACCTCGGACTCACCCGGACGCTCGCGACGCTTGTCGACGATGGCGAGCTGGGCGTCGAGGCGCTTGGCCAGCGCACGGGCGCGCACCACGCCGCCGACGTCGGGCGACACGACTGTGACGTTGCCGAGCTGCTTATACTTGGCCTTCACGTCACGCGCCATGACCGGCACGGAGAACAGGTTGTCGGTGGGGATGTCGAAGAAACCCTGGATCTGGCCGGCGTGCAGATCGAGCGTGAGCACGCGGTTGGCGCCGGCGCGGGCGATCATGTTGGCGACGAGCTTGGCCGAGATCGGCGTGCGGCCCGAAGCGCGGCGATCCTGGCGCGCATAGCCGAAATAGGGAATGACAGCCGTGATGCGCCGTGCCGAGGAGCGCATGAAGGCATCGATCATGATGAGCAGTTCCATCAGGTGATCGTTGGTCGGGAAGGAGGTGGACTGGAGGATGAAGACGTCCTCGCCGCGGACGTTCTCCTGGATTTCCACGAAGATTTCCTGGTCGGCGAAGCGTCGGACGCTGGCCTTGCCCAGGGGGATGTTGAGATAACGTGCGACAGACTCTGCCAGCACCCGGTTGGAATTGCCCGCGAAGAGTTTCATACGTTGACCCTGGGAAGTGAATATGAGCGGGCTTTTAGCGGCCTTGGCCCGTATTGCAAGCGGACTCGCCCCCAGAACCCCAAAAAAGCGACATGCGTAACGGAATGTCGCGGCTGGGAATGCCCTTCAGCTTGCATCGGCACAGGGCTCCATTTTTGTCATTGAGAATGATTTTGTGACAATGATCTTGTCCCCGATCGGTTCCCGTTTGCAGGAGATGGAAGCCTTCGGGCCGAAATCAAGCTTCAGCCGGCACGGGCGGCGAGCCAGTCGACGAGCTGGTCGATGGTGGAATCGGCGATCGCCTGCATTGTCGTTGGAGCGACAGTCGGCCAGCCGTCGCCTGCGCCCGTCGAGGCCGCGCTCTGTTGGCCGTTGATGCGGTGCAGCCGCGTGCCGGCCGGATCGTAGACGTCCCAGACATAGACGACTGTCGTGTTGGCGCCTTCGGTCATGGCCGAAAAGTAGCCGCGCATGATGATGCCGGGCGGGGAGGTGTCGGTGCTGCCGGCAAGCGTGATGCCGCGGGCGCGGGCGCGCACGCCGAGCCGCTCGGTCAGTGGTGTCGCCGCTTCCACCGGGGTGCCGACGATGGGGGCGAACTGCACGCGCGTCTTGGCGACGATGGCCGCCGTCTGGGGCGACAGCGGCGCCGGTGCTGCGGGAGCGGGCGCGAGAGTGGGGGCGCCGGCGTCAGTGCCTTCGGCGCTGGCAAGGGCATTCGACTGTTCGGTCGGCTTGATCGAGGATGGATCGAGCGCATCCTTGGGGCTGTTGCACGCCGCCACCACTGCAAGCGCGGACATGCCGGCTGCGGCTCCCAACCAACGTCTCATCTGACGTGAACTCCCTGCAAACGCCCCTCAGCGCTCATCGTCAGTCACCGTACGATCAAGTCGAGATCATGGCGGGAAAGTGGCTTGGGCACAGATTCCGTGGTGAGGTAGGTACGACCCAGCGTCATCGCGGTCTCGGTCTCGGAATCCATGATGATCATGTGGGCGAACAGCGTCATGTTGGGCGCGACCGGCTCGGGATTGCCCTGGTAGAACATCGGCATGTCCATCCAGGACGGGGTGAAGCGGGCGCCGACCGAATAGCCGCAGGCATTGAGGCGGTGCTTGGTCAGGCCATGGGCTTCGAGCGTGCGGGCGTGGGCGTCGAAGACGTCGCCGAATGTGTTGCCCGGCACCATCGCCTTTTCGACCGCCAGCAGGGCGGCGAGCGACGCGTCGTAGAGCTCCTGATGGCGCTTGGAGACCTTGCCGGTCAGAACCGTGCGCATCATCGGCGCATGGTAATGGTTGTAGACGCCGGCCCATTCAAGCGTCAGCTGGTCGTTCTTGTTGAGCTTGCGGCGGCCGGATTTGTAGCGGCAGAGCAGGGCGTCGGGGCCGGAGCCGATGATGAACTCATTGGCCGGATAGTCGCCGCCGCCGGCAAAGATGGCGCCCTGCATGGCGGCCAGGATTTTGGCCTCGTCGCCGCCCTGCTTGATCAGCGGCAACGCAGCGTCGAGCGCGTCGTCGCCAAGCGACGCGGCCTTTTCGGCCTTCTCGATCTCGGCCGGGCTCTTGAACAGGCGCAGGCGGCCGACGATGCCGGAGGCGTCGACGATCTGGCCGAAGGTCTGCAGCTGCTCGTCGAGGCGGCGGCCGTTGAAGGCGGTCAGGCCATGGGTGTCGTATTCGACGCCGATGCGCATGCCGAGCAAGTCGAGGTCGTTGAGCAGGTTGCGCAGGTCGAGCGTCGGATTGGCGCCGTCGCGGTCGGTCCACACGACGATGTTGTCGATGGTGGAGGTGTGGCGCGCCTGGCGCAGGTCGGCCGAGCGGGTGAGCAGGGTCATCGCGCCGTCGGCCTTCATCACCAGCGCCTGGAAGAAGCAGAAGCCGAAGGTGTCGTAGCCGGTGAGCCAGTACATGCTCTCCTGAGCGAACAGCACGATGGCGTCGAGCTTCTTTTCGGCCATTTCGATCATCAGCCGGTCGCGGCGGGCGTCGAATTCGGATCGTTCGAAATGCAGCGCCATGCAGTCAGTCCTCCAGTGCAATTGCCGAAATCTGCCGCCCGTAATCAGCCTCCTTGCGGTGCGTGGTGCGCCGGTAGGAGTAAAAAAGGTCCTCTTCCGCATAGGTGCAGCGGTTCAGCGCCTCTGCAGTCACGCCGGCGCGACGCAGCCGGTCGACCGTGTAGAGGTTGAGGTCGAACATGTGGTGGCCTGAATTGACCGACGGCGCGAAGTAGCGCGCATTGTCGGCGTCGGCCTCGACGAAGCGGGCAACGAATTCGGGGCCGACTTCATAGTTGGCCGCACTGATCGACGGGCCGAGCACGGCGAGGATGCGCTCGCGCCTGGCGCCCAGGCCTTCCATGGCGGTGACGGTGTTTTCGAGCACGCCGGTAAATGCGCCCTTCCAGCCGGCATGGGCCGCGCCGATGACGCGCGCCTCTGGATCGGCGAACAGCACCGGGCCGCAGTCTGCCGACGATGCGCCGAGCGCGATGCCGGGGCGGTTCGTCACCAGCGCGTCGGCCTTGGGACGGTCGTCCGGGAACGGGCCTGACGCGACGACGACATCAGGCGAATGGACCTGGTAGAGGCTGAGCAAATGGTCTGCCGGAACGCCCATCCATGCGGCGACGCGGCGACGGTTTTCAGCAACATGGGCCTGGTCGTCGTCGGAGCCGACGCCGATGTTGAGACCCTTGTAAATGCCCTCGGAGACCCCGCCTGCGCGGGTGAAATAACCGTGGCGGATGCCCTGGGCTTCCGCGCCGGCGAGCAAGGTGGAGCGGACCGGATCCGGTTTCGAAACGTTCAGCATTGCCGCTCTTGTCATCTCCGGAGGCGGTTTCGTCAAGGCTCGCAGCCGCCACGGCAGGCTAAGCCCAGGAGCCCAGTTCCATTCCGAACCGGGCTCTGTTTTTCCTGATTGAGCATGACCTTGTCCGAAAAACGGTCCCCAGTTTTCGGGGGCATGCTCCGTCGCGAGGGCGGACAGTGGGGCAGGCGCAAGCCGCCTGTCAACTGACTATCGGGAAGGGGACTTTGGTGCCCGTCGGCGTCACCGCCAGCACCTTGAACAACTCGCCCATGGCGTCGGGGCCGGCGATGCGCTCGACCTCGGACCGGATCTTTTCGCGGCCGGCCTCGTCGGCGGAAGCGCCGAGATTTCCGGCGCGTTCAAGCAGCCCCATCGCGAGCAGGAACGCACCTTGGGTGGCGCATTGGGCAGCAAGGCCATGTGCCCGGGCCGCTGCGGCAAGGGCTACGAAATCGACATGCGAGGTCAGGTCTGCCTCGCCGGGGCTGGCCAGCACGTCCTCGTATTTGTGGCGGCGCAGCGCCTGCAGCGTGTCGCCGATGCCAGGCGCCAGGTGGCCATAGTCGAGGAACAGCCCTGCGCCGCCCGATGCCGCGATGCGCTCGCCGATCTGCTCCATGGTGGCGCTGCGGGCCGGGGCGAATTCGAAGATGGCCCCTTCGGGCGCGGCAGCAGCCTCGTTCGGCAGAAGTGCCGGCTCGATTGTTGCCGGGCCGGCGACGAAGGCGAGGTCGCCCTGGTCGTCGAGGCCGACCAGGCGCTCGTGCCAGGCATCGCCGAGCTTGACGAACTGGCGTGTCGGGATGGCATCGAACAGCTCGTTGCCGACGATGAACAACGGAGCCGGGGGCAAGGTGGCGACGCTGTCGTGCCAGGCGATCTCAACGCCGCTCTGGCCGAGCGTCGCCTTCTGCACGTCGCGCAGGCGCGGGCTGGTCTCGATGAGGGCAAGGGACGCGCCGGCGATGAAGGCGGGGTCGAGCCGCTTCAGAACCCTGAGCATGTCCTTCATCAGCGTGCCGCGTCCGGGGCCGATCTCGGCCAGCACAGGCGATGCGGGGCGGCCCGCCGCCTGCCATGCGGCGTAGAGCCAGACGGCGACGAGCTCGCCGAACATCTGGCTGACTTCAGGGGCGGTGGTGAAGTCGCCCGCCGCGCCGAAGGGTTGCCTTGTCGTATAGTAGCCCTGTTCAGGATCGAACAGGCAGATCGCCATGTAGTCGGAAACGCTGATCGGGCCCGATGCCGCGATCAGGCCCGCTATCCGCTGTTTCAGGCTGGTCATGCCGGCTTGGCGACTGATGCTGCGGGTTTCGCCGCCAGCATCGCCCAGACGCCGATCAGCACCATCGGCGTCGACAGCACCATGCCCATGGTCAGCCAGTTGCCGGCGAGATAGCCGATCTGCTGGTCGGGCTCGCGGAAGAATTCGGCGAAGATGCGCGACAGGCCGTAGCCGCAGACGAAGGCGCCGGCGATGAAGCGCGGCGTCTTGAGTCTCAGCCTGGAGTGGGTGAGTAAGCGCAGTACGAAAAACAGCACCAGGCCCTCGAAGAAGGCTTCGTAGAGCTGGCTCGGATGGCGCAGGAACGGCCCGCCGGTGGGGAATTCCATTGCCCACGGCACGTTGGTGACACGGCCCCACAGCTCGGAATTGATGAAGTTGGCGACGCGGACGAGGCCGAGGCCGACAGGCACGCCGGCGGCCACCGTGTCGATGAGCGACCAGACCGGAATGCCGCGCTTGCGGGCGAACAGCACCATGGCCAGCGTGACGCCGAGCAGGCCGCCATGGAACGACATGCCGCCCTGCCAGACGGCGACGATGTCGAGCGGGTTCTGGATGTAGCGGGCGAGGTCGTAGAACAGCACGTAGCCGGTGCGGCCGCCGAGCACGACGCCGATCGCCGCCCAGACGAGGAAATCGTCGAGGTCTTCAGGCTTCATCGGAGCCGTGCCGTCCTGCCACAGCCGTGGCGTGGCCAGCAGGCGCTTGCCGTACCACCAGGCAAACAGGATGCCGACAATGTAGCCGAGGCCGTACCAGTGGATGGCCAGCGGCCCGATCTGGACGATGACCGGATCGATGTTCGGAAAGGGCAGCGCGGCCAGCGGCAAGGCGAGATATTCGGACAATTCGGTCTCCGGTCGAAGCAATGGCGCGGACCATGGGGCAGGGCTTTGGCAGGGTCAAGGCAGGGCTGCGGCCTCTCACCGAGATGTCATTGCTTGGACTGGGCATTTTTGCCGCGGTGTTTGGCTGATGGATCGCATCACGATATCCTTGCAATCTACGCCTTGCCCCACTACGTCGAAACCACAATGCGAGGGTTTGCCATGACGACCGGACCGAACCGTATCCTGGATGAGTTCGCCAAGCTGATGACCGATGCCGCAGGTGCAGCGCAGGGCGTCAAGCGCGAGGTGGAAACCGCATTTCGTTCGCAGGCCGAGCGGGTGATGAATTCGCTCGAGGTCGTGCAGCGCGAGGAATTCGAAGCCGTGCGCGACATGGCGATCAAGGCGCGCGCCGAAAACAAGGCGCTGACGGCCCGCATCGAGGCGCTGGAAGCGCAGCTTGCGGCGCTCGGTGGCAGTGCCGCTGAGGCAGCCTCACCTGCGGCTTCGCCCAAGCCTCGTTCGAAGAAATAATTCGTTAACTTTTCCACAAAGCGCCAAACGAAAAAGTGCTTTGTCGTGAATCGTTTACCGGCGCTTGATGAGCCTGCGCCGCAGCCTGTTTCCACACCCGAATGCGGCAGTGCAAAAAATTGGGCTGTTCACGAGAGTCACGATCAATACACTGAAATTACTGCACGATTCGAAACAGCGTCGTGCACCGGATGGCGCGGTCCGGCTGGGGGGTATTGAGTCCGGCAGCGCTGGTCGTCCGAGTTCAAGAATTTAGTTCGTCGTGTGTGTCCCCCGCGCGGAGCGCGATGACGCGCCCGGAACGACAGGAAGCATTTATGGAACTTCTCGAACTCGAGTTCTCCCGCGAGATCCACCCGGTGGATGTCATCGAGCAGGTGGCTCACAACAACGACTGGTCGTTTGAGCGGGCCGGCGACGACGAGATCTCGATTTCGGTCGTGGGCAACTGGACCGAATACCAGGTCTCCTTCTCGTGGATGGAAGACTTCGAGGCGCTGCATCTCGCCTGCGCCTTCGACATCAAGGTGCCCGAGAGCCGCACGCTCGAAGTGCTGCGCCTGCTGTCGATGATCAACGAGCAGATGCTGTTTGGCCATTTCGACCTGTGGGAGAGCGAAGGCGCGATCATGTTCCGCCAGTCGCTGCTGCTTGCCGGCGGCGTCGAGCCCACCAGCCAGCAGGTCGAAGTGCTGCTGTCGTCGGCGCTCGAAGCCTGCGAATGCTATTTCCAGGCCTTCCAGTTCGTCGTCTGGTCGGGCACCTCGGCCAAGGACGCGCTTGCCAGCGTGCTGTTCGAGACGCAGGGCAACGCCTGAGATTTCCGCAATGAGCGAGCATGGCGGGCGCAAGCCCGAGATCACCTTTGCCGACTTCGACAGGGTCGATATCCGCACCGGCACGATCGTCGAGGTCGAGCCGTATCCGGAGGCGCGCAAGCCGGCCTACAAGCTGAAGATCGACTTCGGCCCTGAGATCGGCGTGAAGCGCTCGTCGGCGCAGATCACCAAGCATTACCAGCTGGAAGAGCTTGTCGGTCGGCAGGTGTTTGCCGTCGTCAACTTCCCGCCGCGCCAGATCGGCAAGTTCATGTCGGAAGTGCTGACGCTCGGCTTCCCCGACGAGGACGGCAACGTCGTGCTCGGCGCCATCGAGCGCAAGGTGCCGGACGGCTCGCGCCTGTTCTGAACCGTAACGATATTCAGGTGATGCCCGACTGCAAAGGCTGATACCTGCGCTTCCGGTGCTCACGTACCCAAATGTACGTTCCGCTCCGGTTCTCGGAATCCACCAGTTTCAGCTCGCCTGACCTGAAACTCGATCCGGTTTGGCCGGGTTGCGTCACGCCGCGTAGGCGGCTTTCACATTGTCCAAAAACATCTCGGCACATGCCGCCCATGTGTAGCGCATGGCGCGCTCGCGTGCTTCGGCGCGGTCGATGTTGAGCGCGGCGAGCGCTGCTTCCCGCAGGTCGTCCGACACCACGCCGCCGATGCCGTCGCCGACGATGTCGATCGGACCCGTCACCGGATAGGCCGCGACCGGCGTGCCGCTGGCGAGCGACTCGATGATGACGTTGCCGAAGGTGTCGGTGCGGCTGGGGAAGACGAAGACGTCTGATGAAGCGTAGATCCGGGCGAGCTCGTCGCTCGGGCGGCGCCCGAGGAAATGCGCCCTGGGGTATCTGGCGCGCAGCCGCTCGATCTCGGGGCCGTCGCCGACCAGCACCTTGCTGCCGGGCAAGTCGAGGTCGAGGAAGGCGGGCAGGTTCTTTTCCACGGCGATGCGGCCGACGCACAAAAAGATCGGGCGCGGCAGGTCCATCTCGACCTTCTTGTCGGGATGGAAATGGTTGATGTCGACGCCGCGCGTCCATGGCCTCAGCTTGTCGAAGCCGCGCGACGCCAGGTCGTCGGCCAGCGACTGGGTGGCGACCATGCAGCCCTTGCCGGAATTGTGGAAGTTGCGCAGCAGCCCGTAGGTCCAGCTTTCCGGCAGCGGCAGGCGGGCGCTGACATATTCGGGAAAACGCGTGTGGTAGCTGGTGGTGAAGGGGCGGTTGTTGGCGAGGCAGTAGCGCCGCGCCATCATGCCGAGCGGCCCTTCGGTGACGAGGTGGATGTGGTCGGGCCGGCGCTGCTCGATGATGCGGGCGACATTGCCAGGCGTGGTCAGCGCCAGCCTGATGTCGGGATAGGTCGGCATCGGCAAAGTGCGGAAGATCTCAGGGGTGAGGAAGTCGGCCTCGGCGCCATAAGCGACAAGCGTCTCGGCGAGCCGTTCCAGCGTATGCACGACGCCATTGATCTGCGGACGCCATGCGTCGGTGACCATCAGGATGCGCACAAATCGTCTTCCCATCAGGCCGCGTCCGACGGCTTTGGAGCCTGCCGGAATCAGCGGCGGTCGCGTTCGTTGCGGCTGCCTTTGAACAGGGTTCGATGACGTGGCGATGACGGCCGGTCTTCTCGCAACTGCGAAGGCGAGGTTGCTTCTGCCCCGGCAGGCGAATTCTTTGTGACGATTTTTCCCGCGACGGGGTCTGGCGTGAAAACAGGTCCTTTGCCGAAAGGGGGGCGTTTGCCGACGATTAGGGCAAGCTTCGCATGTCGCGGGGCGAGCCAATCCTCCCAACAGGCTCTCAGCGAGAATTCAGATGACCGAGATCACCAAGTCGCTTTCCCTTTTCGCCACCAGCCGGCGCGGCGCCCTCGCTGCCCTGTTTGCTTCCGTCGTCACGGTTGCCGGCCTGACCGTGCCGCACCAGGCCTTCGCCGAGGACAAGACCGCCATCAAGGTTGGCATCATCAGCGGCGAGGATGAGGATGTGTGGCGCGTCGTCACCTCCGAGGCCGCCAAGCAGGGGCTGAAGATCGAGACCGTCGTGTTCAACGACTATACCCAGCCCAACGAGGCGCTGGAGCGCGGCGAGATCGACGCCAACGCCTTCCAGCACCAGCCCTATCTCGACAACCAGATCAAGTCGCAGGGCTACAAGATCACGCCCGTCGGCTTCACCGGCCTGTGGCCGATCGGCCTCTATTCGAAGAAGCACGGCAAGGTCGAGGAGCTGCCGGAGGCTGCCGTCGTCGGCGTGCCGAACGATCCGTCCAATGAAGGCCGCGCGCTGCGCGTGCTGGAAGGTGTCGGCCTGATCAAGCTCAAGGAAGGCACCGGCATCCTGGCGACCGTCGCCGACATCGCCGAGAATCCGAAGAAGCTCGACGTCAAGGAACTCGATGCCGGCATCGTCGGGCGTTCGGTCGACGATCTCGATGCAGCCGTGGTCAACACCGACTGGGCGCTGAAGAGCGGGCTGACGCCGGCGCAGCGCATCGCCCAGGAGGCGGTGGCCGACAATCCCTATCGCAACTTCATCGCGGTCAAGACCGGCAGCGAGAACGAGCCATGGGTGAAGAAGCTGGTGGCCGCCTACCAGAATGAGACCGTCAAGGCCGAGTTCGACCGCGTCTACAAGGGCACCGGCATCAGCGCCTACTGAGCGGCGTTTCATTTTCCATCCATGGCGGCCCGTCCAACCGACGGGCCGCCATACGCGTTTCGGGCACGATCCCCAAAGTGGGAAGCGGTTTTCGGCAAAGATCGTGTTCAGGCAAAAATTGGAGGTCGCTCCACGTCGACATCGTCGAAGTGGGGCGGGCTCAGGGAAAGGGACTTCATGAACCAGCATGTTTCCTGGGCCGAGGCAGGCGCGGCGGAGGCAAGCGGCGGCGACGTCGTCCGCATCGTCGACCTCAAGCGCCGGTTTGGCGGGACGGCGGCCGTCGACGGCATTTCGCTGTCGGTCCGCAAGGGCGAGATTCTCGGCATCATCGGGCGCAGCGGCGCCGGCAAGTCGACGCTGATCCGCTGCCTGAACGGGCTGGAGCGGCCGGGCGAGGGCCAGATCTTCGTCGAGGGGCGAGAGATCACCGGGCTTGGCGAGCGTGACCTGCAGCCGCTCAGGCGGCGGATCGGCATGATCTTCCAGCACTTCAACCTCCTGTCGGCGAAAACAGTCGAGGAAAACGTGGCGCTGCCGCTGAAGATCGAAGGCAGGCCCAAAGCTGAGCGGCTGGCGCGTGCGGCCGAACTGCTCGAGCTCGTCGGGCTCGCCGACAAGGCCAAGGCCTATCCGGCGGCGCTCTCAGGCGGCCAGAAGCAGCGCGTCGGCATTGCCCGCGCGCTGGCCGCACGGCCGGCGCTGCTGCTCTCCGACGAAGCGACCTCGGCGCTCGACCCCGAGACGACGCGTTCGATCCTGTCGCTGCTCAAGGACATCAACCAGCGGCTTGGCCTCACCATCCTGCTCATCACCCACGAGATGGAGGTGATCCGCACGGTCGCCGACCGCGTCGCAGTGATCGACGCCGGCAAGATCGTCGAGGAAGGCCTGGTCTGGTCGGTGTTCGCCGATCCCCGGACCGACGTGACCAGAAGCCTGCTCGCCGGTATCCGGCCGCAACTGCCGGAGGCGCTTGCAGCGCGGCTCGGCCAGGCAGGGCGCGAGGCGATCCTGCGTGTCGACGTGGCCGGCGAGGCGGCGCGCCGGCCTCTGCTTCAGGAGCTTGCGACGGCCATTCCCGGCCGCTTCCGGCTTGTTCATGGCGGCATCGACCATATCCAGGGCGAGCCTGTGGGCACGCTGTTTGTCGGCGTGCAGACGACCGACGGGCGCGTCGCCGAAATCATCGACTTCCTGAATGCCCGGGATGCCCGGGTCGAGGTGCTTGGCCATGTCTCAGACGATGTTTGACCTTTTGCTGCGGTCCCTGTGGGAGACCGTGGTCATGACCGGCGCGTCGGGCCTGATCTCGCTGGTCTTCGGCCTGCCGCTCGGGCTGGCGCTGGTCGCCACCGATCGCGGCGGCATTGCCGAGCAGCTGTGGCTGAACCGCATTCTCGGCGGCATCGTCAACGGCTTCCGCTCGGTGCCGTTTATCATCCTTCTGGTGGCGCTGATCCCGCTGACGCGGCTGATCGTCGGCACGTCGATCGGCACCTGGGCGGCGATCGTGCCGCTGTCGATCGCGGCCACGCCCTATTATGCGCGCATCGCCGAAGTGTCGCTGCGCGAGGTCGACCGCGGCCTGATCGAAGCCGTGCGCGCCATGGGCGGCGGGCGCTGGGCCATCGTGCGCGAGGTGCTGGTGCCGGAGGCGTTGCCGGGCATCGTCGCCGGCTTCACGGTGACGCTGGTGACGCTGGTGGGCGCTTCGGCCATGGCAGGCGCCATCGGCGCCGGCGGCCTGGGCGATCTCGCCATCCGCTACGGCTACCAGCGTTTCGAGACGTCGGTGATGGTGGCGGTGGTCGCCGTGCTGATCGTGCTGGTCTGCGGCATCCAGTGGATCGGCGACCGGCTGATGGCGCGGCTCGACCGTCGCGCCTAGAGCGTTTCTGCCTCAGGCAGGCACGCGGATCATCGCGCGCAGGCCGCCCAGCGGGCTGTCGCTGAGCTTGATGTCGCCGCCATGGCTGCGGGCGATGTCGCGGGCGACCGCCAGGCCGAGGCCGGTTCCGGTGGAATCGAGGTTGCGCGCCTCGTCGAGGCGGAAGAAGGGCTTGAACACCTCTTCGCGCTTTTCCTCGGGGATGCCGGGCCCGTTGTCGTCGACCATGACCACCAGCATGCCGCGGTCGTGGACGGCCTTGACCTCGACCTCCTTGGCATAGCGGAAGGCGTTGCCGACGACGTTCTGCAGCAGCCGGGAGAAGGCGTTGGGGCGGACATGCACCTCGGGTTCGCCGACAAGCGTGACCTTGAGCTTGCGTTTCCGGAGCTTGGCCTCGTCGCCGATCTTGTCGAGATAGGCGCCGAGGTCGAAGCGGCCCGGATCCTCGAGCGCTTCGCCGCGGGCGAAGGCGAGGTAGGCTTCCAGCATCGACTGCATGTCGTCGATGTCCTGGCTCAGCGCCTCGCGGTCGATCTTGTTGCCCGACAGGGCGAGCTGCAGCTTGAAGCGGGTCAGGATGGTGCGCAAGTCGTGGCTGACGCCGGTCAGCATGGCCGTGCGCTGGTCGATCTGGCGCTCGATGCGCTCGCGCATCTGGATGAAGGCGAAGCCGGCGCGACGGACTTCCTCGGCGCCGCGCGGGCGGAAATTGGGCGGCATCGGCCGGCCCTTGCCGAAGCTTTCGGCGGCCTCTGCCAGCTGCAGGATCGGCCTGATCTGGTTGCGCAGGAACGGGATGGCGATGGTGAGCAGCACCAGCGATGTGCCGACCATCCACAACAGGAAGATATGCGTGTTCGAGGCATAGGCCTGGCTGCGGCGGACGAAGACGCGCAGCACCTTGTCGTCGAGCTGGACGCGCACCTCGACGATGTTGGAGTTGCCGACGGTGTCGAGCCAGAACGGCTTGTTGATCTGCTTCCTGATCTCGGAAGACAGCGCCTGGTCGAGGATCGAGAAGAACGGCTTCGGGCCGGGCGGGGGCAGGGGCTCGGCCGGCAGGAGGTCGATCTTCAGCGACATCCGCTCCTGGGCGATGCGGATGATCTGGGCGTAGTTGTCCTGTGCCGGAAAGGTGTCGAGCAGGTCGATGATGGCGGCGATGTCGCGCGTCACCGCCTGCGACAGGCGCACGGTGACCGTCTGCCAGTGGCGCTCCATGAAGACGAAGGCCACCACCGACTGCAGCAGGATCATCGGCGTGATGACGATGAGCAGCGAGCGCGCATAGAGCCGCTTCGGCATGTAGAGCGACACGCGGCGCCAGAAATGGTGCCAGCTGCGCGGCACGGCCGTCAGCGCACGCCAGATGCGTGTGCCGAGACTGCCTCCGCCAGGCCGTTCCATGTCTGTGGTTGCCATCCGTCCTTCCGTGCGCGGCCCTCGATGCGACATCGAGGCAGCCGCGACGATCCTATTCCACGCTCAGCCGATAGCCAATTCCGCGCACCGTCTGCAACCAGACGGGATTGGCGGGATCGCGCTCGATCTTGCGGCGGAGGCGGTTGATCTGGACGTCGATGGTGCGCTCGCCGACTTCGGAGTCCCCCGTCACCAGCTCATGGCGCGGGATGGTCTCGCCGGCGCGGGCGGCGAAGATGGCCAGGATTTCCTGTTCGCGGTCGGTGAGCTTCAGCGCTTCGCCGCCACGCTTCAGTTCGCGGCGAGCGATCTGGAAGGTGTAGGGGCCGAACACCAGCTGCTCGACCTTGGGCGTGGCCGCCGGGCCGCCGCGGCGCAGGATGTTGTTGATGCGCAGGATCAGCTCGCGCGGGTCGAAGGGCTTGGGCAGGTAGTCGTCGGCGCCGGCTTCGAGCCCGGTGATGCGGCTGTCGGTCTCCGACAGCGCCGTCAGCATCAGGATCGGCACTTCCTTGTCTTCGCGCAGCGACTTGGTCAGCTCGACGCCGGTCTCGCCCGGCATCATCACGTCGAGGATGAGCAGGTCGAAATCGAGCCCTTTGAGCTTGCGCCGGGCTTCATCGGCATTGCCGGCCACGGTGACGCGAAAGCCGTTCTCGCTGAGATACTGCTTCAGAAGGTTGCGGATGCGTGTGTCGTCGTCGACGACGAGCAGATGCGGAGCATCGTCACCCAGGGCCGCCGGATTTGCCGTCTTTTCGTTACTCTCCATGGTCCTTCCCAGGTGTGTTTCCGGGCAGATGGTCAATCTGCGCCCTCAGTTCGGGATTGACCATGGCCTTGAGGAATTTCTCGATCCAGGCACGTTCGGTCTCACCTGCGCCCTCCAGTGCCGCATGGATGCGGCGTGACTGTGGCCGAGCCAGCGCCAGCGTCAGGGTGCGGCCCTTGGGGGTGGGGTAGAGCTCCCGCTGGCGGCGATCGCGCGGGCCCTGGACCTGGACGATGTAGCCGGCGTCGATCAGCTGTTTCAGCACGCGCGCGAGGCTCTGCTTGGTGATCTTCAACACGTCGAGCAGCTCAGCGACCGTCAGGCCGGGCATGCGGTTGACGAAGTGCAGCACGCGGTGATGCGCACGGCCGAAACCGTATTCCGAAAGGATCTGGTCGGGGTCCGAAGTGAAGTCGCGATAGGCGAAATACATCAGCTCGATGATCGAGAAGTCGATGCCTTCGTCTGCCGTCACGGCGGTACGGATCGGATGTGCGGCGGCGCCGCTTCGTTGGGCCATAGAAATCCTGCTCGTCAATTTATGTCAGCACTGTTGACATAAATTAGGTGCGATGGTAATTTTTGACAAGCTTTTCGCCGGATTGCGAACGAAAAGGCAAGGTACGGTGGTTTTTTCCGAAACATCGTAAGTTTGCTTTGATATTCTCAGGCGCCTACGCTTTAGCAGCCGACCCCCCTGAGGGGCCAATTAGAAAGATACGAAACGATAGGCAGGCCCCGGCCTGCGGGAAGGTTTTCCATGGCATCCGTTCCTTTCGACCAGCTCGATGGATTTATCTGGATGAACGGCGAGTTCGTCCAATGGGCCGACGCCAAGATTCACGTACTAACCCATGGTCTGCACTATGCAAGCGCGGTGTTCGAGGGCGAGCGCGCCTATGGCGGCGAGATCTTCAAGCTGACCGAGCACACCGAGCGCCTGCATGAGTCCGCCCGCCTGCTCGGCTTCACCGTTCCCTACTCGGTCGAGGTGATCGACGATGCATGCCGCGAACTGCTGAAGAAGCAGGGCTTCAAGGACGCCTATGTGCGCCCGATCGCCTGGCGCGGCAGCGAGGAAATGGGTGTCGCCGCCCACAAGAACCGCATCAATGTCGCCGTCGCCATCTGGCAGTGGCCGAGCTATTTCGATCCGGCGCAGAAGCTGAAGGGCATCCGCCTCGACATCGCCGAGTGGCGCCGCCCTGACCCGCGTACCGCACCGTCGAAGTCCAAGGCCGCCGGCCTCTACATGATCTGCACGCTGTCCAAGCATGCCGCCGAGGCCAAGGGTTATGCCGATGCGATGATGCTCGACTGGCGCGGCCAGGTGGCCGAGGCCACCGGCGCCAACATCTTCTTCGTCAAGGACGGCAAGGTGCATACGCCGAAGGCAGACTGCTTCCTCGACGGCATCACCCGCCGCACGGTCATCGGCCTTGCCAAGGATCGCGGTCTCGAGGTCATCGAGCGGGCGATCATGCCCGAGGAACTGGCAGGCTTCGAGCAGTGCTTCCTGACCGGCACGGCGGCCGAAGTGACGCCTGTTTCCGAGATCGGCCAGTACCGATTCGAGGTCGGCGAAATCGCCAAGACGCTGATGAACGACTATTCGGCCGCAGTGCAGCCCAAGCATGCGATCGCAGCTGAATAATCAGCAAAGTCAAAAGATTAAGTTCGGCAAGGGGCGGTTTTCGGATCGCCCCTTTTGCTTGTGTGGGCGCTGATTTGACTTTCGTCGAATTCGGCGTCTGATGGTGACGTCGGCTGGCGGAAGCTGGCCTGCAATTTGGAGGGAATTGTCATGGAATCGCTTCTTCCGATCATCATTCAGATTGTAACCGGCGTAATCGGTGGACAGGCAGTAGGTGCAGCCGTCAAACAGGCGGCGATGGGGCAGGTGACGAAACTGCTCGCCGGTGGCATCGGCGGTATCGCCGGTGGCCAGATTCTGGGCAGCCTGCTGGGTGGCGCTGCAGCCGACCCGGCAACGGCGAGCGCGATGAGCGGCATGCTGAGCAACGTTGTCGGCGGTGCCGGCGGTGGCGCCATCCTGACGGCAATCGTCGGCGCCGTCATGGGCGCCATGAAGAAATAAGCACCTGGCAAACGCATTTTCGGATTGGGCGGCTTTGGCCGCCCTTTTCGTTTTGGTGCCGGTCAGTTCACCGATCGCCAGTGCAAATTGCGTGGACGCGCGCGTCGTCTGTGCCTATGTCCGGGGCAAAGTTGTGAAAGGACAATCATGGGACAGCTCAATGCAGGGATCGTGCCGGTCACGCCCTTCCAGCAGAATTGCACCATTCTCTTCGACGTCGAGGACAAGACCGGCGTCGTCGTCGATCCCGGCGGCGATGTTGACACCATCCTGTCGGTGCTCAAGGACAACGGCATCAAGGTCACGGCGATCTGGCTGACGCATGGCCATATCGACCATGCCGGCGGGGCGATGGAGCTCAAGGAAGCGCTCGGCGTCGACATCATCGGGCCGCATGAGGCCGACAAGCCGCTGCTCGACAACCTTGTCACCCAGGGCCAGAAGTTCGGCATGAGCGGCGTGCGCAACTGCACCCCCGACAGGTTCCTGGCCGATGGCGAAACCGTGTCTTTCGGCAACCACGTCTTCGAGGTGCTGCATTGCCCGGGACATGCGCCCGGCCATGTCGTCTACTACAACCGCGACGCCAAGTTCGCCCATGTCGGCGACGTGCTGTTCCGCGGATCGGTGGGCCGCACCGATCTTTATGGCGGCGACCACGACACGCTGATCCGCTCGATCAAGGAGAAGCTCCTGCCGCTCGGCGACGATATCGGCTTCATCTGCGGCCATGGCGCGGGCAGCCGCTTCGGCGACGAGCGCCGCGGCAATCCCTATCTGGTCTGACGGCAACCGCCCGAGATCTGAAAACCGAGATCTGAAAACCGGGTCCAGAAAACCCGGGCCTGAAAACTGGGCCTGAAAACTGGGGCCCGAAACGAAAGCGGCGCCATCGATGCGATGGCGCCGCTTGTCATTTGAAGGGCAGGGAACCCTTATTCCAGATCTGGGCGTCAGTTGGCGGTGCAGAAATGCTCCTGGCCGTCATAGCCGGTGAAGGTGCCGCTGCGCGGCTTGAAGCTGCGGTAGCGATCCGAGCAGTAGCTGTACCATTCAGGCGTCCACGGCTCCACGGCATAAGCCTCGCGGTAGACCACGCGGCGCTGCACCGGGGCCGGGCGGTAATAGTCCTGGCCATAGTAGTCCTGGCGATACACGCGGCGCGGCTGCGGCTGGTAATCGTCGTAATAGTCGTCATAGACCGGCTGCTGGCGGTTGGCGCTGCCGGCGATGACGGCGCCGGCGATCAGTCCGAGCGCGCCGGCTGCGACGATCGCGCCAGTGTTGTCGCGGCGACCATGGTCGTAGCGGCGCCAGCGTTCGCCGGCCTCTGCGGCGGGCAGGGCGGCAAGCGTGGTGGCGGCAACGGCTGCCGACAGGACAAGGGTTTTGAAGATGCGGTTCATATCGGTCTCCTTCGCCGTCCGGCCCGTATCGAGGGGCTGAATATTGGCGTCGACGATCTGTCTAAGGGACCCAGCCTGAACGCAAGCTGAACGGATTTACCGACGTTAACGGGGCTTGCCGAAGGCCAAAGCATACCTGTCCGGCATACCGGTTCGGACGCTTAGAGACAATCGGCCGGCGCCATGGGCTCCGGCCGCCCCCGGGGTTCAGCCAACCGTCAGATTGACGGCCTTGGGACCCTTGCCGCGCTTGTCCGGCTCGGTGTCGAAACTGACTTTCTGCCCATCCTCAAGACCGGGAAGGCCCGACGCCTGCACGGCGGAGATGTGTACGAAAACGTCCTTCGCTCCATCGTCCGGCGTAATGAAGCCGAAGCCTTTGGCATGATTGAAGAACTTGACGGTGCCGGTCTGCGGCATGGGAAACTCCTCTGATCCCATCAATTTCAGTCTTCGGGCCGGCAAATGCCCGAAGTGGAAATTTGTCGTTCATTTTTGGGTGATCGGCAAGCGAAACTTTCAGGCTAGATCGCTGCCCGAAAACGGTCCGTTTGCCCGCATTTTCAGCCGCCGGGCGGGCTGTTCCGCTCAATCGACAGCCATGTGCAGGGGCATTTCGCGACCTGCGCGCGGCCCGCAAATCGTTTCCGATTTTCAGGCGCCACGCGCAGCGAAATTAACGTCCCCGGCTCAGTATTCGCAGTAGCGGATGGGGCCGATCTGGATGCAGGAGCCGGGCCGCGGCCGCTGCGGATTGTACCTGCTGTAGATCCTGGCGCGGCAATCGGGGCCGATATGCCGGTGCGGGACGTTGCCATAACGCGGCAGGACATGCCGGCGCACGTCGCGGTGGCAGTCGCGGATCTGCTGCTGCACCGGGATCGGGCGACAATCGGGCCGGCGGTGGCGGTGATACATGGTGCGACCGAATTCGGGGACGAAGTGCCGCTGGATGTCGGCATGGCAACCCCTGACCTGCACCACCAGGCCGCCGTCGATCTGAGGCATGCCGGTCGCCGGCATGGCCTCTGCCGGGCCGCCATAGCCAAGGCCGGCGGCAAGCAACGCCGCCGCGAAGGACTTCAGGAAATTCATGTCGGGCCTCCTCTCGCATCGGGGCCGGGATGGGCGCGCGCCCCGCGACCGGACTATGTCACGGACGGCCAAGCCCTGCCATATCGGGGGAGGTTCGGGGGGGCGGCCAAGCCGTTGATCCCAAGAGGCTGAAAGGCGCCTGCACGGAGCGCCAAAAGCAAAGGGCGCGACGGTTGCCCGTCGCGCCCTTCGTTTGGTTCACAACCGGCTGATATCAGGCCGCGCGAAGGTTGACTGCCTTCGGACCCTTGCCCATGCGGTCCGGCTCGACGTCGAACGTGACCTTCTGGCCGTCGACGAGCGTGCGCAGGCCCGAGGCTTCGATGGCGGAAATGTGGACGAACACGTCCTTCGCGCCGCCGTCTGGCGTAATGAAGCCGAAGCCCTTGGTCGTGTTGAAGAACTTTACTGTACCGGTCTGGGCCATTGGGAGAACTCCTTCACCCGTTCTTTGGTCTGGACTGCCATCCGCCTGGCGTCGGTGGCACGTCGGTGGTTTGCTTGGCGGTCGTGCATTCGCGCACACTAAAACCCCCCGCCGAGTCACGGGGCCGTCGAAGATTCACAGTATCGGGGAAAGGGTCGTGCAAAAAACGTTCCAGTCTCCGGGACAGCAAATGCCCGAACAAAGCCTGTATTGCATGGAAACGTTTAGGTTGCAAGATGTCGCAGGCAATCGATGCGATGCTCGTCAAGATAGTATGAGTACAAACAATTCGCCGGACTGTCATCTCTTCAGATGATGTCAAAGACGGGCAATGTCGTGGCGGCGGGGATTGATTTCGCGTCAAGAATTGCAAGGATCGATTCGGCGGCAAGCGCGTTCTTCCGCCTGGGGCGGCGCGATAGGGAAGACATCCATGAGATTTTCGGCAAAATCCTTTGCACGCAAGACGGCGTTGACTTCGCTGCTTGCTGTCGTGCTGGCGTCGTGCACAGTGGTTGTGGATGAGGGACCGGGCCCTCGTCCGCCGCGTCCGGGACCGGGGCCGCAGTTCTGCACGCGCGAATATGACCCTGTCTGCGCGCGTCGCGGCAACGACCGCCAGACATTCGCCAATTCCTGCATGGCCGAGGCCTCCGGCTACCGCATCATCCGCGGTGGCGAATGCCGTGGCAGCGGCTGGGACAATGGCGGCGGTCCGGGTGGCGGCAACCAGCAGTTCTGCACCAGGGAATACCGCCCGGTCTGCGCGCAGAGGGGCGGCACGCTCAGGACCTTCCCCAATGCCTGCGAGGCGGATTCAACCGGCTTCCGGGTCGTCGATCGCGGGCCCTGCTAAGGCGGGGTAAGCCAAGACGTCTGCATCAGGGGTCGCCGGAGGCCGCGAAGCCTTCGGCGATCACCTCAGAACGGTGAGGGCTCGTTGACCTGCCTGACCTCGCGCACGCGGCAATCGTCGCCGACATGACGATGGCGCAGCATGATACCGTCGATGCGGTGCGTGCGCACGTCGCGGTGGCAGTCCACGATCTGCCGGCGCTGGTTCTGGCGCGGCGCAGAGACGATGACCGGCTCGCAGGTGCCGCGCTGGTGATAGTGCGGGACGCGCTGGCCGACCTCGGGAACATAGTGGTCGCGCACGTCGCCATGGCAGCCGCCGACCTGCACGACCAGCCCGCCCGATGCGGGGGCAAGCGGGATCAGGGCGGGCGCGGCCGTGGCCGGCACAACGGACGCGGCCATCAGGGCGGCGAGCGAAACGGCCTTGAATTTCATCCGAAATCTCCATGAGACGACGTGGCGGGCAGCGAGCACGTAGATTGCGCCGCCGCCCCGATGTTTCAATGCAGGCGGGCGGCCGGCCTCGGCATTTCGACATGGCAGGGTTACCGCTTCCTTGCGTCGGCTTCGGTCGAGCGCAAATCTCCGGCAGCCGCATTGCTGGCCGGTTCGGCAGCTGCGTGTTAGCCTGTGGTGATGGGGCCGGGCGGCCCCGGGGGCTCGCACCCCTTCTACGCGGAAGGTGGGGAACTCGCCGTGACATCGACGCCAGCCTTGCCGATGTGAGGCGCCATGGCTGCGGAGCAAACGGTCTTTGACTTCGCCGGCCACAAGCTCGACCTGGCAACGGGGCGTCTGCTCGGGCCGGGAGGCGAGATCGCGCTGCGGCCGAAATCCTTCGACCTGCTGGTCTATTTCCTGCGCAATTCCGGGCGCGTCATCGCCAAGGGCGAATTGCTCGACGCCATCTGGCCCGATGTCACCGTCACCGAGGACTCGCTTGCCCAATGCGTGCACGAGATCCGCGAGGCGCTTGCGCACGGGCCGCTGCTGCTGCGCACCGTGCCGCGCCGGGGCTATTTGTTTGTTGCCGGGCAGGAGCATGCGGGCAATGGCGACACGCCGGAGGGCAGGGGCCCGCCGGGTTTGGGAGCTGCAGGTTGGAGAGCGTGGGGCTGGGGAGCCGCAGCACTTCTGCTTCTGGCCGCTGCCGGACTTGCCGCATGGTGGTTTGCCCTGGGACCGCCGCCGTCGACAAGAGCGTCGATTGCGGTGCTGCCGTTCCAGAATATCGAGGGCGATGCCGCGACCGGCCGGCTCGCCAACGGCATGACCGAAGACATCATCACCGACCTGGCGCGGTTCCGCGAGTTCGACGTCATCGCGCAGAATTCGGTGCGCGGCGTTGCCGGCACCGGAGCCAGCGAGGTCGGCCGCAAGTTCGACGTGCGTTATGTGCTGACAGGCTCGATCCAGCGCCAGGACGGCCAGCTGCGCATCACCGGCCAGCTCAGCGACGCCGGCACCGGGGCGCATCTGTGGGCCGAGCGCTGGGACAGGCCTGCCGACGACGTGTTCAAGGTGCAGGAGGAGCTGTCGCGGCAGGTTGCCGGCCAGCTCAGCGGCATCACCGGCACGATCGTCAGCGCCGATCGCGAGGCGGCGCGGCGCAAGCGCCCGAGCGATCTCGGCGCTTATGACCTCTATCTGCTGGCGTCCGAAGCCAAGCACAAGGAAACCAGGGAAGGCATCGGCGAATGCCTGGCGCTGCTCAGCCGGGCGCTGGCGATCGACGCCGAGTTCGCCCGCGCCTGGGCGCTGCTTGGGACCTGCCATGCGTTCTCGATGCGCTGGACCGATAGCTGGGACGCCACCTATGCCAGCTATCTGCAGGCGGAACGGCGCGCCGTCGAGCTCGATCCGCTGGACGCCGACGCCCATGCCGGGCTTGCCATGGCGCTGTCGCTGGGGGGCGATCTCAGGCAGGGCGAGGTGGAGTTCGACAAGGCGCTCAGCCTCAACCCCAATTCGGCCGACGTGCTGACCCGCTTCGCCTATTGGGCGCTTGCCTTCGGTCGGGCCGAGGAGGGGGCGGAAGCGGCCGCCCGCGCGGTCCGGCTCGACCCCGATGCCCAGCCATGGGCGCTGAGGTTCCGGAGTGCCGGGCTGTTTTACGGCAACCGCATCGACGAGGCGATCCGGGTCAGGCAGCGCGTTCCCAGAAGCATGTTCGGCGACAGCGATTTCATCGAACTGGCGACCTTCTTCGTGGCTGCCGGCCGCATCAGCGAGGCCAAGGTGCTGGCCGAGGAAGCGCTTTTTGCCATGCCCGGCATCAGCATCGAGGGCTGGACCGGCGATCCCGGCTGGCTGGAGGCCGACCGGCAGAAGGCCATCGCCTATATGCGCCAGGCGGGTTTTCCCGTCTGCGCCGGGCCGGCCGAGCTTGCCAAGGGCGGCATCAAGCAACGCATCGCCGAATGCGTGGCCCAGGCAGGTACAGCGAAAAACTAGAGCGCTGCCGCTTTTCCTCGAATCGAGAAATCCGTCTATCTCCTTGTTTTTGCGCAATTCCTGATTGAAAACCGCTGCGCATTTTTCCTGGAACTGCTCTGGCCGGCCAACCTGTCCTCAACTGCCGATTCAGCCAAGTTTCAAGCGAATTTCAGCGCACTTTCCGGACTTGGCACAGCACAGCGCGGATGCTCGCGACATCCCTCATGCAGGCGGGAAAAGGAGCGAGTTATGGCCGAGACCAACGACATCTCCACAAAGCGCAGAACGATCGATTTCACTCCCGTGGCCGAGGATTTCAGGGCGATCAGCCGCCGGCTGAAGAAGTTGATCGCTTGGCGTCCGCATTGGCCGTCGGCAGCGCCAGGCGAATGCCCTCTCGACGAGCTGAGCGCCGCCCATCTCGAGGACATCGGCCTCAAGCGTTTCGACAACGAGATGATCTGGGTCGACAGCCGCGGCGCCCCGCTGTGGGCCGCCAGGGATTACGACTACCGGGGCCGTTGAGCGCAAGAGGCGCGACTAGATTGACGCTGCCGATGCAGGGCTCGAGGCGGGGGCGGAAAAACCGGCGAGATAGGCTTGCATGCCGGCGAGCCTGCCGTCCTCGACGATCAGGGAGCGGCGCTCGCGCCTGATGTCGCTCGGCGTCACGCCGAAGCGGGCGCTGAAGGCGCGCTGGAGCTGGCCGCTGCCGGAAAAGCCGAGGTCGTGGGCAAGTTGGGTGACCGATGGCGGCGATGGGCGCACGAGCATGCGATAGGCGGCATCGAGCCGCCGCTCGCGGATAACCCTGGCAACGCCGCCGTCGGCTTCGAACATTCGGTAGAGATGGGCCCTGGACACCCTGAAGTGGCGCATCAGCATCGCCGGGTCCAGTTCCTGCCGCGTCAGGTTGGCGTCGATGAAATCGAGCACGCGCCGACGCAGCACCGGAGCAAGGCTGGGATCCTGCAGGGCGGTGTCGGACGGGGCGTGATGCAGCGATGCGGCCAGCAGCGCGACCGCCGCATCCTCCAAGGTCGTTCCGGTTTCCTGGATCTCCGGCGCGACGTCGTTCAGGCCAACGATGAAATCGGCGAGCAGCCGCGTCAGCGGCTGGCCGGACTTGAACAGCGTGCCGTGCAGGCTGCGTCCGCCTGCAAGCCTGTCCAGCCGCTCGCGGTGCAGGACGACGCTCAGCGTCGAGCCGGCGCTGGCGGATGTGTTGAATGTCCTGCCCATGTCGAAGGCATAGACATCGCCGGCGGAAATCGACAGGCGCGTGCCCTCGCAGTCGGCGGCGGCGGTGCCGGCCGTGAAAAGCTGTATGAGATAGAAGTCCTCGAGGCCGCTGTGGCTGACGATGCGCCTGTCCCTGACATAGGCCTGGGCGTTGAAGCGGGCGCGCCCGACCAGCATCGGGCCGATCATGCGTGTGGTGAAAGCGCCTTCGAGGGCAGGTTGCGGGCTGCCTGCAATCGGCCTCGTGTCGAACAGCGGACGCGTGACGTCACGCCAGTAATCCGTGCGCAACTCCGGCTCGACCAGATCGGTGGAAAGCAGCACGGCGTCCTGCATCACAGGCCACCATCAGTCGACCGCCACATCGTTTGCCCCCCGACGCGCAACTTCTGCTGACCACGGGTAAGGCGGCTGCCCGCATCGGTCCAGCGATCACGGCGAGTACACATGTGTCCAGACACGGCAGGGTAGCAGGATAGAGACAGAATGCACGAAGAAATGGGACGCCATGCCGCTTCGATATAGCGGGGTCTATGTAAAATGGCGTCGCGGCGGGCATGATCGGGCTGGTTGCGGCCATAGCGCCGCTCAGCCTCATCCATGATTCTTGCGGGAATGCTCGCATCCGACCATCGATGCGGGCGGCCGTGCGGCTCCCGACAGGGAGTAGTTATGTCCATGGGTTCAACCAAAATCAGTGCTGGCCACGCCTTTGCCTGCGCGAACGGCGTGTCGCAAATGGTGCTGGCCTTGCTCGTCGTTACCGCAAGCGGCGGCGCGGCAAATGCGGCCAATTTCACCGCATCCAACCAGACGGAACTTGTCGCGGCCATCAACCAGGCCAATGCGAGCGGCGATGCGAGTTCGACCATCACGCTGACCGGCAGCTTTTCCGTTGCAGGCAATGCGCTGCCCCAGGTCACCAAGAACCTGACCATCGACACTGGCGGCCACACGCTGACCTCGCCGAACAATGACGTCACGATCAACGTTGCCGCCGGTGCCGAACTGACACTCGACGGCCCGACGCGTATCACCGGGCCGGCCAATGCTACCGGCAAGCTGCTGAAAGTCGGCGACGGCATCCTTTCCATCAAGGGCGGGCCGAGCGCCTACAATTCTTACGTTCAGGCCATCGGGGGGCAGATCATCTTCAAGGACGGCGCCAAGGTCTCCTTTGGCAATGGCTATGGCAGCGCGTCGCCTTCGAGCGGCAGCAGCCTCGTCACCGTCACTGGAGCCGGCACCGTCGTGACGGATGGCACCGGGCTGCGTCTGGGAACCCCCACTGGCGCAACGCTCAATATCGAGAAGGGAGCGGCCTATGTCAGTTCCACCGGGGTGATGACGATTGCGGGGGCGACGGACGCGACCGCGACCATAAACACCACCGACGCGGGCTCACGTCTTGAAGGCAACCTTCGCGTCGACCAGGGCCAGGCCATCGTAAATGTGCGCAATGGCGCCAATTTCACAGGCGATTCAACGCAGGTCGGAGTGGTTGCCAGCTTTACCACTGGGACTGGCACGGCGGATCGGGGGGGCTCGGCCGACATACTGGTGTCGGATGCCGGCTCGCGCTGGGACACCAAGCACTTCCTGCTGACGCGAGGGTCACTCGCGGTGCTCAACGGGGGAACGGTGGAGACAGGCATTTTCCGCGTCGGTGCTTTCGACCGCAATGTGACGAAGGATGCCGTCGGGACGACGGTTGTTTCCGGGGCAGGCTCGCAGCTCCTGGTCACCGGCGCGGCAGCCAACAGCTTCGTCGTCGGTGGCGGCACGACCGCCAACAATTCGATACGGCAAGGCACTCTGACAATCGCCAATGGGGGTGCGGTGACTGCCGCCGGCACCGTTGACGTTGCCGCCACGGCCGGCAGCGCAGGCACGATCAATATCGGTGGCGGAACCGGGCAGGCCGCGACCAAAGCCGGCACGCTGAGCGCGGGGAAGATCCAGTTCGGCCTCGGCGCGGGTGTCGTCAATTTCAACCACACCGATGCGACCTTCCTGTTCAGCCCGCTGATGCTCGGCGCTGGCGCGGTCAACCAGATGGGCCCAGGAAGGACGGTGCTGACAGGGGCAAACGCCTATACCGGCCCAACGACGATCACCGGCGGCACGCTCGCTGCCGGTGGACTTGCCACGCTCAGCAGCGCTTCTGCCCATACGGTCGGCACGAACGGCACGCTCGACCTCGCAGGTTACAGTCACACGCTCGCCTCGCTGCAAAACGGCGGCAATGTTTACCTGTCGATTGCCGCAAACACGACGCTGACCACGACCGGCAACTATCTTGGCAGCGGCGGCACGCTTCATCTGAGCAGCGTGCTTGGCAACGACAGTTCGCCAACTGACCTGCTGCATGTTCAGGGCGACACCATTGGCACCACCCAAGTGCGTGTCATCAATGTCGGTGGCGCAGGCGGCCAGACCACCGGCGACGGCATCCGGATCATCCAGGTCGACGGCATCTCCGACGCCGACGCCTTCACGCTCGCCGGCCCGGCCATCGGCGGCGCCCACAGCTACAAGCTGTTCCAGAACGGCATCGCCGACCCGACCGATGGCGATTGGTATCTGCGCGCCGCGGGCCTTGCACCGACCACGCCGGTCTACGAGAATTATCCGCAGGTGCTGCTTGGCATGGTTGCGCTGCCGACGCTGGAACAGCGCGTCGGCGACCGGCGACGCGTTGCCCTCGAAGGCGAGGCGGCGGGCCAGCAGGCAATCTGGACCCGCATCGAGGCCGCTCACGGCCATGTCGAGGCCCATGCCTCCACGGCCGATGCTTCATATGACGCGGACACTGCCCTTGTGCAGATCGGGGGTGACGGACAGCTTTTCGAAACTGGAACAGGCATGCTGGTCGGCGGGCTGACGGCGCAATATTCGCGCGCTTCGGCCGACATCTTCTCCAGCCTCGGCGATGGTGCCAATACCACCGACAGCTATGGTATCGGCGCCAATCTGACCTGGCATGGCGCAAGCGGCTTTTATATCGACGCTCAGGCGCAGGTGGCGACCTTGCGCAGCGATCTGAATGCAGCCGGGGTCGGCGAGATCGGCGATGGCATTCGTGGCAGCGGCTATGCGCTCAGCCTGGAAGCCGGCCAGAAGGTCGCGCTCGGCAATGAATGGTCGCTGACGCCGCAAGCGCAGCTTGCCTATTCGTCGATCGACTTCGACGGTTTCACCGATCCGTTCGGCGCCAACGTTTCCCTGCGCCAAGGCGACAGCCTCAAGGGACGCCTCGGCGTGGCCACCAACTACGACAACGATACAGCTGGCCGCCATGTCTACGGCATCGCCAATCTGACCTACGAGTTCCTCGACGGCACTTCGGTCGCAGTCTCGGGCACTGACCTGTCTTTCGAGCAGCAGCGCTTCGGCGGCGAACTTGGCCTCGGTGGCACCTACAAATGGGCCGACGGCAAATATGCTCTCCATGGCGAAGCGCTGGCGTCGACCAGCTTTGCCGGTGGCTATGGTTTCAAGGGCACAATCGGCTTTACCGCGGGGCTGTAGCTTAGGCGTCACAAGCCGCTGTTTCAGCGCAGGAAGATCAAGCCCATGCCGGCAACGACGAGTGCAGCACCCGCCCAGGCGCCGTTGGCGGGGCGCTCGCCGGTCCTTGCCCACAGCATCGGCAGGATGATGACCGGCGAGGTGGCCGACAGCGTCGAGACGATGCCGACCTTGCCGCCCGACAGCGCAAACAGCAGCAGCGTCATGCCGATGCCGAGCGCGATGAAGCCGGTGAGTGCGGTGAGCGCTGCGACCTTGAAGGTCAGCGGGCCCTTGGGCTTCACAGCCGGGATGGGCAGCTGGATCAGCACGGTCAGGCAGACGGCGGCGATGCCGACGCGCAGCATGGAGGCGAGGAAGGGGTCGATGCCTGTCGCCATCACCGGGCGGGCGATGAGCGATCCCACGGCCTGGCCGGTGGCGGCACCAAGGCCAAGCGCCACGCCGATCCACAGCGGCCCCTTGACCTTTTCCCAGGCATGCAGCTGGTCGCGGCGCTTGCCGAAGACGATGGCGAGCACGACACCGGCGACCGTCAGCGCAATGCCTGCGACCGCGTTGGTCGAGAGGTCTTCGCCGAGCGCCAGCCAGCCGAGCAGGGCGGCGATGGGCGCGTTGAGCGCAAACAGGATGCCGGAGCGGCGCGGGCCGACGCGGTTGAGGGTGGCAAACAGCAGCGTGTCGCCGATGAAGATGCCGACGAGGCCCGAGACCAAAAGCGGCGCGACATTGGCGGCGTCAAGCTGGTGCCAGACGCCGGTGGCCAGCACATAGGCCGCCAGCAGGCAGGTGACGAAGATCTGGCGGAAGCGGTTGAAGGCGAGCGCACCGAGATGGCCGGCCGGCCCGGCCGAGATCAGTCCTGTCACCGACCAGCAGGTCGCGGCTCCGAGGGCGGCAAGTTCGTGGATCGGCATGGGGGCTCACAAGGTAACGGCACGCCACAGAATCGGCGCCGCCAATCTAGGAGCGTGGCAGCCTTTGCTCAACGGATGCCTGCGCCGCCGTGGCCTGTCCTAGCTCCTAAAGGCTAGGCCAGCGGGCCTTTCCGGCTACATCCTGAAAATGGCTGGAGTGATAGGGTGCGCGCCGGGAGAAACGGCGGCTGCGCCGATGCGCCCGCACGCCTCCGCAACCAAGGAGGATGAAATGGCATATTACGTCTTTCTTACCAATTTCACGGATCAGGGCGCCCGCACGGTGAGGGACTCGCCCAAGCGCGCCGACGCATTCAGGGCGATGGCCGAAAAGAGCGGCGCCAAGGTGCACACGCTGCTGTGGACGCTCGGCAAATATGACGTCATCGTTCTTCTCGAGGCGCCCGACGATGCGACCGCGACCGCGCTCAGCCTTTCGGTGTCGGCGCTCGGCAACATCAAGACCCAGACGCTGAAGGCCTTCGACGCCGCCGACATGCGCAAGATCATCGACAAGATGGTCTGAGCGACGGATGGGCGGGAGCTTTTTCCATGCCAGGCTCAATGGCTTCCGCCCGTTCTTGATTCCGTATCCGCGCCCGCGCTAGCGTGATTTCCGGCAGGCTGTTCGGGATCAGGATTTGAATTTTCACAAGACCAGTGGCGAAGCGCTTCCGGATGCGGTGGCCTTCATCCGTCAAAACCTCGCGGTGCTGCCGGTGATTGCGGACATCTCGCTCTACACGGCGCATCCAGGCAGCGGGCTGCGCCGGCTGGCTGATAACGACGATGCCGCGCCGCCCTATTGGGCCTATCGCTGGGCCGGCGGGCTGGCGCTGGCGCATCATGTGCTGGCCCGGCCGGAGACGGTGCGGGGGCGGCGCGTGCTCGACCTTGGCGCCGGTTCGGGGCTGGTGGGCATAGCGGCGGCCAAGGCCGGTGCGACGGGCGTGCTGTCAGCCGAGATCGATCCGAACGGGATCGCCGCCATCGGCCTCAATGCCGGGCTGAACGGCGTGACGGTGACGGCTGTTGGCGACGACCTGGTCGGCGGCACGCCGCCCGAGGTCGATGTCGTGCTGGTCGGCGACCTGTTTTACGCGCCCGAACTCGCCGAGCGGGTGACCGCCTTCCTCGACCGGTGCCTGGCTGCCGACATCGAGGTGCTGGTCGGCGATCCCGGCCGCGAGTTCCTGCCATTGGCCCGGCTCGAGCAGGTGGCCGAATATGCGGTCGCCGATGTCGGCAGCGGTGCGGCGCCCGGCAAGGTCTTTGCATTCGTGGCCTGACAGCCGGCCGCAGCGCGACGGAAACCCCGTGGGCTCGCCACGTATCGCCGTCACATCGGCCGGCTTGACTCATTCTCATATTTGAGAATATTTCTCTCATATGGATGAGATCGACGATGGCATGGATATCAGGATCGCGCAGCGGCTGCGGACGCTCAGGGCCGAGCGCGACTGGCCGCTCGACGAGCTGGCCAGGCGCAGCGGGGTCAGCCGTGCGACGCTGTCCAGGCTGGAGAATGCCGAAGTCAGCCCGACGGCGAGCGTGCTCGGCAAGCTTTGCGCTGCCTATGGGCTGACGATGTCCAGGCTGATGCACATGGTGGAAGGAACGTTTCAGCCGGTGATGCGCAGACAGGCGCAGCCGGTGTGGAGCGATCCCGAGATCGGGTTTCGGCGCCGGCAGGTGTCGCTGCCGGCGCAGACGCTGGCCGGCGAGGTGCTGGAATGCGAACTCGATGCCGGCACGGGCATTTCTTATGACGCGCCGCCGCATCAGGGGCTCGAGCATCATCTGCTGCTTGTGGATGGCCAGCTCGCGGTCACCGTCGACGGCCGCAGGCATGAGCTGAGGCCGGGCGACTGCCTGCGCTACCAGCTGTTCGGCCCGAGCGCCTTTGCAACGCCTGCCGAGCAGGGCGCGAAATACATGCTCTTCATCGTGTGAGACGTCATGAGCGAATTTGAGATTTCCCTGTTCTCGGCCGACGACATCGAAGCCAACCTGCTCGAACTCGGGCAACTCCTGCATGCCTGCGTGCATGCAGGGGCGAGCATCGGCTTCGTGCTGCCTTATTCGCTGGAAGATGCCGAAGGCTTCTGGACCGACAAGGTGCTGCCGGGCGTTGGCGAAGAAACGCGCATCATGCTGGTGGCCAGGAAGGATGGCCGCATCGCCGGCACGGTGCAGCTCGGCTACGACACCATGCCCAACCAGATGCACAGGGCCGACATCAACAAGCTGATGGTGCATCCCGACTTCCGACGGCAGGGCATCGCCAACAGGCTGATGGTGGAGATCGAGGCACATGCCCGCAGGCTGGGCCGCCACTTGCTGACGCTCGACACGCGCACCGGCGACAGCGCCGAACCGCTCTACACGTCGCTGGGCTATCTCACTGCTGGCGTGATCCCTGCCTATGCGCGCGATCCCTTCGGCAGCGACCGGCTCGACGCGACGACGGTCATGTACAAGCTGCTTTAGAGCGCAAACTCAGGCAGCGACGGTGTCGGAGACTTCGGTGCCGCAGGCTTCGGGCCGGCGACATTGACGAGTTGCCGCAGAAACTGATTCCGGATGCGCGGCTAAGGCACTGGCCGCCATATTCTTTCTTCGCATCGGCCGATGCGGCGGGCATAAAAGGCGGGCGTGCCGATTTTCGAGTCGGCGTCGACGAACGGGCCATCCGCCGGGAGCCGCCATGGGCGAGAACCTTCACAACATCTGGCTCAACGACGCGCTGGTGTTCCTGTTTGCGGCCGGCGTGCTGGTGCCGCTGATGCGGGTGGCGCGCATCCCGAGCGTGCTCGGCTTCCTGCTTGCCGGCCTGGCGCTCGGGCCCTTCGGCATGGGCGCGCTGGCGGAGCGCTGGCCGCTGCTCAGCCATTTCACCTTTGCCGACCCCGAGGCGGCGGAACCCTTTGCCGAGCTCGGCGTGCTGTTTCTGTTGTTCCTGCTCGGGCTCGAGCTGTCCTTCGAAAAGCTGTGGTCGCTGCGGCGCATGGTTCTGGGTGCGGGCGGGCTGCAGGCGCTGGCGAGCGTCGCTGCAATCGCCGCCGTTGCCGCCATGTTCGGCGCCGAAGGCCGCGTCGCGCTGGCGATCGGCCTGGCGCTGGCGCTGTCGTCGACGGCGATCGTCATGCAGACGCTGGCCGAGGAAAAGCGCGTCGCCGGGCCGGTGGGGCGGGCAGCGCTCGCCGTGCTCCTGTTCCAGGACATGTTGGTGGCGCCGATCCTGATCCTCATCGGCTTTCTCGGGCAGGGGCCGGATGCCAGCCTGCTGCCGGCGCTGCTCGAGGCGCTGATCCAGGGCGGTATTGCGGTAGCGATCATCCTGCTGTTCGGGCGCTTCGTGCTCAAGGACGCGTTCCGCCTCGCGGCGCGTGCCGGCGGGCGCGACTTCCTGATGGGGCTGACGCTTCTGGTCATCGTCGGCGGCGCGGTGTTCACCGCCGCGGCCGGCCTGTCGCTGGCGCTGGGCGCATTCATGGCGGGTCTTCTGCTCGGCGAGACGGAGTTCAAACACCAGGCCGAGGTCGACCTCGAGCCGTTCAAGGGGCTGCTGCTCGGCCTGTTTTTCATGACCGTCGGCATCGGGCTCGACCTTGCCACCGTGTGGAGCGAGCTGCCGACCGTGCTGGCCGGGCTTGTGGCGCTGCTCGTGGTCAAGGCGGCCATCGCCAGCTTTGCCTGCCGCGCCTTCGGGCTGGAGCGGGGACGGGCGGTCGAGACCGGCTTCCTGCTCGCGCCGGCCAGCGAATTCGCCTTCGTCGTGGTGACGACGGCGGCGGCAGCCAATGTGCTCGACGCGCCGACGGCGACGCTGGTCACAGGCATTGCCGGCCTGTCGATGCTGTCGACGCCGCTGGTGGCTATGCTCGGGCGGCGGATCGCGGCGCGGATCGACGCGAGGCAGCCAGCGGAAATTGCGCCTGAAACCTATCCCGACCTCCGGGGTCACGTCGTCATTGCCGGCTTCGGCCGTGTGGGCCGTACGATTGCGCGCATCCTCGACGCCGAGGAGACCGACATCGTGGCGCTGGAGCGCAATCCCGAGATCGTGGCGCGCGAGCGCAAGGCGGGCCGCAAGATCTATCTGGGCGATGCCGCGCGTCCCGAAATCCTCGCCCATGCCGGGGCCGAGGGCGCCAGCCTGTTCATCGTCACCGTCGACAATGCCGCCGATGCGGCCGCCATGGTTCACGCCGTCAGGCAGATGCGGGCCGACGCACCCGTGCTGGCCCGCGCCCAGGACGCAGCACATGCGCGCCAGCTCTACGAGGCAGGGGCCGAATTCGTCATTCCCGATGCTGTCGAGGCCGGCCTGCAGCTGGCAGGCCGGGCGCTTCTGGAGTTCGGCTATTCCAACGAGGTGCTGAAGGACCGCATCGCCACCGAGCGCAGCGTCGAATATCAGCGCGCCGGGGCGGAGTAGGCGCGCCCGTGTCGTTGCAGCCGTGCGTTGCCAGCCAATCGAGCTTCTCCAGGTCTGGTCTCACAGACTCGAAAGACCGGTGTTTGGTGGGTAGCAGACAGTCGGCTTTTGGAAGAGTCTCCAGGAAAAGCAGACATTGGTGGGTCAGCGAATTAGGGGCCGAAATTGGTCCGGCGGCTTCTGGAGATTGTATTCAAGAAAGCAGAACAAGCGCGAGTTTCTGGCCGAACAAGCGGCTAAAGCGCCTTCATTCGCACCTGACGCGGACTCTTCCCATATTTGCGGGTAAAGCGATGACTGAAGTAGCCGGGATCGTTGAAACCGTTCGCGAATGCTATGTCCTGTATCGTCTGGCCGCGCTGATTTAGGTGTTGGAGAGCGCGGTAGCAGCGATCGAGACGCTCGTTTTCGATCCATTTCTGAAGTGTCGTTCCCGTGGCGCTGAAAAGCTTGTGCAGGTAGCGAACAGAAATACCCGCCTTTGCCGCAACGAAAGAAACCGAAAGCTCCGGATCCGAGAGGTTGGCCAGCACGATGCTGCGAATGCGGCGGATGAGATGATCGTGGGATTGCGTGAGGTTATTGCCGCGCGATGAACCGTCATTGGGCTCGGAATCGGCTATGAGGTCGAGAATGGCGGCGGCCAGCGAGTATCCGGCCTGCGGGCCGACACCTGCGGGATCGGCAGCGAGCGAGCCAAGTATCTGGGAGGCCAGGCCGCTGGCACCGCTTTCCCCACGGAATACATGTCCGCACAACCTGTCGGTACTCAGCCCCCGGTGGACGAACTCGTTGCGCGGAAACCGGACGACGATCCGCCGAACTGGACCATCGAACTCGACAGAATAGGGCAGAGCGGCGTCAACGATGGTGAAGTCCCCGGGCATCAGCCGGACATCGCGGCCTATGTGGCGGGTTACACCGCTCCCGTCTATCTGCAATGCCAGCAGATAATCCTTGCCTTTGTCCCGCCCGATATTGGCAAGGCCCCGTTCGATCACGACGGATTCGCAGTCGACGAACGAACAGTCGAGGAAACCAACCCGGCTCTTTCGAATCTTGGCGTGGTAGGCGTCGGTTTCGGACCGATGCGCCGACAAATCCGCGATCTGGCAGATCGCCTGCTGGAAACTCGTAAATCGGGCGGTCGGATCGACCGCATCGGTGGACAGGACAGTAATCATCGGCACCAACAACCCTGCATACGCTACCGCAGCGATTGGTCTCTCACAAGCCCGCAACGCTACCCATGGGAGTGCACAAACGCAGCATTTGTCGTGCACGATCGCACCAAGACATTTGTCCGCGCCGACGCTCTACTAAGGCCAAGCAGGTGATCACAACCATGCATTGGGGAACAACGGGATGAACGGTACTTCACGGAAAATGACAGGAGTCGCGCTGATTGCGTTCGCATTGGCCGCGACCACCGCATTGCCGGCCTCGGCCGTAGATCAGGGCGCCATCGATTTCGCCAAGAAGGTGGTCGATCAGGCCACCAACACGGTGATGTCGCGCGACCCGCTCGGTGCGGGCTCGTCGCGCTGGACCGGCGCCGAGACATCACCGAAACCCGTGAAGGACGCGACGATCGCGGTTGTTCCATGTCCTCTCGCACTCTCGGTCTGCCAGACCGCTCTTGCCGACGCCACAGCCGCCGCCGAAGCCATTGGGTGGAAAGTCATAGCAATAGATTCGAAAGGCGATCCCGCAGTCACTCAAAAAGCCGTCGAGGCGGCAATCAACCGCGATGTGAGTTGCGTGCTTACCATCGGCTCACCTTCGCGAGATATCCGCGCCCAGATCCAGCGCGGGAAGGAAAAGGGGATTGCCTTCGTGACGGGCTTCGCCGACGACCCGAGGGAGTTTGGCGGCGACATCGGCTTCGGCATTGATCAGACCGCAGCGGGCAAGCTTCTTGCGGCTTATGTGGTTGCCAATGGCGGCGGCAACGTCGTCATGTTTACCGCCCCCGCCTTTCCGCAACTGGGGGAGCGGCTCCAGGGGTTCAAGGATTATCTCGCAGAACATGGCGGCGACGTCGCCAAGGTCGTGGAAGACGTCGAGTTCAATGTCGGCGCGGGCGCTTCCGACCTGATCACCAAGACACAGGCGCTGCTGACCAAGCATCCAAAGGATAGCATCCAGTGGGTGCTGGGGCCGTATGACGAATCGCTCGTTCCGGTGCTCGCAACCGCGCGGCAACGTGATCGGACCGAGATCAAGGCGTTGGGCTTCGACGGCGAACCTGTCGCGCTGGCCTCGATCGTTTCCGGCGGCGGTCAGGTCGCGACGATCAGCTGGGGCCTGGAATGGGTGGCCTGGGCCGGTATCGACGAATGCAATCGCGCCATCAACAAGGCCGAGGTCGGCGTGAACAAGGACTTCCCGCTTCAACTGACCATCCAGTCGAATGCCGCGCCTGGCAAGCGGTACGATCCGGGCTTCGATTTCAAGGCGAAGTTCCGCGAGATCTGGGCGGCGGCTGAGTAGCCTGCGGAACAGACGCGTCAGGGCCGTCGCGGCGGACATGCAGTCCGCCGCCGGCTTCATTCGCTCGCGGAGCAAGCATCGACATGTCCCTTCTCCAGTTCTCCAACATCTCGAAGACCTTCGGTGAGACCCGTGCACTGAAGGGAGTGGATTTCGATGTGCGCGAGGGCGAAATCCACGCGCTGGTCGGTGAGAATGGCGCGGGGAAATCGACTCTCATCCGGATACTCGCGGGAGATTTCCCACCTGATGCGGGTTCTATGATGCTGGCCGGAAGTCCGCTGCGGCTCCTGCATCCCAGCGATGCGCTGGCTGCAGGGATCGGCTTCGTCCATCAGAGGCCACCCTTCATTGCCGATCTTTCAATTACCGAGAACTTTCTCCTCGGCCTTCCATATCAACATCGTCGGGCCGGCCTGATCGACTGGAAAGCCCAGCATCGCGAGTGTGAGGCAAGCCTGGCGTCGCTGGGACTGTCCGTCGATCCGCGGACGGCTCTCGCCTCGCTGAGCGCGCATCAACGCCAGATGGTGGCATTGGCAAGGGCGCTGCTCCGCAAGCCCAGACTCCTGGTGCTCGACGAGATCACGGCGTCCCTGTCCGAACCGGAGGTCCGCACCCTCCTCGACACCATCCACAAACTGAGGGAGCGGGGCGTCAGCGTCATCTATGTCAGCCATCGCCTTGAAGAGGTCTTCCGGATCGCCGATCGCGTGACCGTGTTGCGCGACGGTCGGCGCATATCGACCACGCGGCTTGACGAGATGACCGAGGCCGGACTGGTGCGCGACATCGTCGGCTCCGACATGCAGGACCTGTTTGCGCGCGAAGACGGACCGGTCGGCCAGAACAGGGAAACGCTGGTTTCAGTTCAGGGGCTCTGCGACAAGAGACTTGCCGACATAAGCTTTGACATTGCCAAGGGCGAGATCGTCGGGATAGCCGGCCTTGGAGGCTCGGGCCGGTCGCGCATACTGCGGATGATTGCGGGCGCATCACCGCGAACTGCCGGCGATGTCCTTCTTGACGGCAGGCCCGCAGCAATCGGCTCGGTGCGGGAGGCGTTGCAGGAGGGCATCGCCCTCGTGACAGAAGAGCGCAGCCATGACGGTTTCGTCGAAACGCTGCCTATCTGGCAGAACGTATCCCTGCCTTGGGGAAACCGCTTTCGAACAAGGGGCTTTCTGAACCTTCGCGTCGAGCAGCGCAAAACCGAGGAAGCGACGCGACGGTTCTCTGTACGGATGCCCTCGATAAACGCCTCGATGCTGGCTCTGTCCGGCGGAAACCAACAGAAGGTGATCTTCGCGCGATGGGTGCTGGGGCCGGTTCGCCTGCTCCTGCTCGACGAGCCGACGCATGGCGTCGATATCGGCTCGAAGACCCAGATCTATGGCGCCATTCGCGAGCTTGCCCATGAAGGGCGCGGCATTCTCGTGGTGTCTTCCGAACTGGAGGAACTGCAAGCCCTGTGCGATCGAGTCCTTCTCCTGAAGGATGGGACGATCACCGACGAACTCAGGGGCGCCGAAATATCCAAGGATGCGATGCTGCATCGCCTCCTGTCTTCCTCTGACAGCACAAAGGTCGCCGTATGACGATTCCGGACACCACTGACACACCGCCCAACACATCGGCGCGCTCGTCATGGATTGGCAGTTTTGACACCGCATCCGCGACGCCAGTAATTTTTCTCGTGCTGCTGATCGTCGGCTTTTCGATCGCCGAACCTGCCTATTTTCCCACGCGCGAAAATTTCGTGACGATCCTCAACGACGGCGCGCTGCTCGCCCTGCTGGCGTGCGGCCTGACGTTGGTCCTGATCGTCGGCGAATTCGATCTTTCCATCGCTGCGACCGCTTCCTGGGCGGGCGCGCTTGCAACTGTCCTGATCACGCAGCTCGGATGGCCGGTCCCGACAGCGTTCCTTGTGGTTCTCGCCAGCGCACTGATCATTGGAGCCTTCAACGGCGTCCTCGTAACGGTGCTCGAAATCCCGGCCCTGGTTGCGACAATCGGCACGGCAAGCCTGCTTGACGGCGCGACCCTCTGGGTGACCGGCAATTCGGTTATTTTCATGGGCTTCACCGACGCTTTCGTATGGACCGGTTCCTGGCGCATCGCCGGGTTGCAGGCGCCCGTCTTCTATCTCCTGGTTTTGGCAATACTGATCGCCATAGCGCTGCGCTATACGGTGACAGGGCGTCATCTATACGCGACAGGCGGCAATCGGGCGGCCAGCCGTATGGCCGGAATTCGTGTCAACCGAAACGTGCTTCTCGCGTTCGTTGCCTGCGCCGTCCTGGCGAGCATCACCGGCTTCATGTACACCGCCAGGCAGGGTTCGCTTACCCCTCTGTTCGGCACGTCCATGATGCTCCCGGCCTATGCCGCGGCATTCCTTGGGTACGTGACCCTTGCCAACCGGCGCTTCCACATCCTCGGCACGGTAATCGGCGTTTATATCATCGGGACCGGAACGCTCGGCCTGCTTCTGATCGGCGCTCCGGCCTATTCGCAGCAACTGTTCGCGGGAGCCGTGCTGATCGCTGCGACCGGTGGCTCACGCATCCGCAACCTGCTGCGCAAGTGAAAGTCTGTCATGCCTGGTCTCGCTACAATCAAAACGAGTTTCGTCGGGTCATCGCCCCGGATAGCGGTGGAGAGCGTCGGCAAGGGAGAGCTTGTCGTCTTCATGCACGGCATCGGCGGCAACCGGCGAAACTGGCGTGACAACCTGCCGGTTTTCGGAGAGCATTTCCGCGCCGTCGCCTGGGACGCCAGGGGTTATGGCGACAGCGACGACTACGAAGCGTCGTTGCGGTTCAGGGATTTTGCCGACGACCTGGCCAGAGTCCTCGATCATTTCGGCGAGGAGCGCGCGCATATCATCGGGCTGTCGATGGGGGGGCGCATCGCTATGGATTTCGCTCATTCCTACCCTCACAGGCTTCGTACGATTACCTTGTGCGCGACCAACACTGGTTTTTCCCGCTTCACGCCGGAGGCCCGAGCGGAATTCATCCGGTCCCGCAAGGAACCGCTGATGAGTGGCAAGGAACCAGCCGACATCGCCGAACCCGTAGCGCGATCGCTGCTGGGACCGAAGGCGTCCGAGGCGGCGTTGGCGCAACTCGTAGACAGCATGTCGAGACTGCACAAGCACAGCTACATAAAGAGCATCGAGGCGCTGGTGAATCTCGACACCCATGCGGGCCTCGACCACATGACCGTGCCCGTCCATGTGATGTGCGGGGCGGACGATCCGCTCACCCCGCTCTCCATGTCCAAGGAGATCGCGCAGCTCATTGCGCATGCGACGCTGACCGTGGTGCCGGATGCCGGCCATCTTCTCAACATCGAGAATCCGGTAGCTTTCAACAATGCCGCGCTGAACTTCCTGCTTCGCCACAAGCAGACTTAAAGGTCGGCCAGATCCACGCCAAAGAGCCAGGGGAAAAACGATGCCAGAACAAACAGCGCAATTCGGTGGGAAGACCGGAATCGACCCGAAGATCGCCGCCCGGATATCCGACGGAAAAGCCTGGGAACCGCTTCCCGACGACATCTTCGTCATAGATGGAGTAGCGCATACCTACAATCATGCGCCCGACAACCTGATACCCGGCTCATATGCCCCCATGATGACGCAGATGTTGTGGGGGATCCACGAGTTCTACACGCCGCGCGACACGCCCAAATGGCTTGTCCCGCAACAGCATCGGATCATGCAGGATGCCGATCTGATCGGCCATTCGCTCTTCGGCGAGAGCCAGGTCGATGCCTGCGTCTATCACCACCTGCCGATCTTCAACCTGTTCAAGGATGGCGGCGGTCCGCTCTATGTCGGCAAGGAGATGCGCGAGCGGTGGCCCGGACGCGTCCTCATCTATGGCGGTATCAGCCCCTATCACGAGAACGTGCTGGATGAGATCGACCGCTTCCTGGACGAGGAGAAAGTGTCGGGCTTCAAATTCTACCCGCTTGATCTCGTGGGCGGCACGGTGCGTGGCACCAGGATGGACGACGAGAAACTGATGTTTCCGCTTTACGAGCGGATGCTCAAGCGCGGCATCAAGACCGTTGCCATGCACAAGGCAATCCCGTTCGGTAACGTCGGCCACGAGTATTTCATGGTCGATGATGTCAACGATGCCGCGACCAGTTTCCCGGAGATGAACTTCGAAATCTTCCACGGTGGCTTTGCGTTCCTCGAAGATACCGTGCTGAAGGCGACCTACAACTCCAACGTGACGATCAACCTTGAGGGCACAAGCGCCCTGATCTTCTACGCCCCGGAACGGCTGGCCCACATACTGGGTTCTCTGGTTCAGGCGGGCGCTGCGGATCGCATCGTTTGGGGAACCGGCGTGCCCGTCATCCATCCCCAGCCGTTCCTGGAGGCTTTCTGGAATTTCCAGATTCCGCTCAGCATGCAGGAAGGTTATGCCTATCCAGCGCTGACCCCCGAGATCAAGCGCATGATGCTTGGAGGCACACAGGCGCGTATCCTCAACCTCGACGTGGAAAATCTGAAGCGGGTTGCCGCAACCGACGAGTTTGCGAAACGCGACCGGCTCGCCGAACCGTGGACAAGCGGCAGGGGGACGAAATGATGGATATGCGTAGCGCGGTCGAGGACGCCCTGGATCAGATCATCGATCCCTGCAGCGCCGGGATCGGCAAGCCGGTCGGGCTTGTCAGGATGGGGCTGATCAAGGAACTCGATCTTGCGATGGAGGGCGATGCTGTAGCAGTAAGATTGCAGCTGCGCGTGACGTCGCCCTGCTGCATGATGGGGCCCAGCTTCACGGCGCAAGCCAAGGAGAAGCTCATGAGCCTGCCCGGCATCTGTTCGGTCGAGGTGACCATCTCCCCGGAGATCGACTGGACGCCGGGCCACATGGCCCCGTCCTATCGCGCTACCCTCAGCGGTCCGCGGATTGGCTACCCGGAGGCATAGCAAGGTCTTGCCCGATCGGATCGTCCTGGGCCAGCGCAGCATGGCTGCGACGATGAGCCGTCGAGGGGCGGAAGGCATGGTGCTTGAAGCAGCCAAGGCAATCGGATCGGCATTCTCAGACTTCCATTTGGAGGCTGACCGTTGGTGTAGTCGCCAATTCGCTCGCTGCTTATCGATAGACAGTCAAATGTTCGCTTTCGGGAAATCTGCGGCTGACTTGAGGGAGCTGAGCTGCTGTCGCAGGCTTGAAGGTGAATGACTGCTTTTGGGATGTCGTCGTTCGACCTCCAATGTCTCAATTGGGGTCGGGAGCCGAACGGCGGCTTTCTCACAGAGTTGTTCCACCCAAGGTCAACCGTAAGGACCAGGTCTGCGTGAGAATGACTGTGCAAATCCGCAGATGGAGCCCATCAGCACCTTCTCTGCAACAAGCATGAATTTCACAGTTCGTCTCCCCGGGCGCAGCCGACACAGAAGCTGCGCAGATTTCACAGCCGGGGTTGGCCGTGCATTGAGCGTGGTCGCCTTCGCTGCCGATACGCAGTGCGCCCGGCGGCGCAGGCGGGACCTCCCGGATTGATTCAGCGCGGGCGACTAAGTCCGTGTGGCACAATGGTTTTCGTGCCCGAGGGCACTGCGACGCCTGGCTGTTCCACGCCAGCGTGGCCGTCGCCATGTGTCAGCATACAGGTGTTTTTTGCGCTGCAGCGGATTGACGGTGGGGCATTTACGGATTACGACTGACGAAATATGAAAATCGTCATTCGTAAAACGAGCGACCCGAAATGAGCGAAGCAGCCGAAAGCACGGTGGATCTGGCCCGACAGGAAACGGTCGGGCGCATTCTCGATTCTGCCGACCGGCTGTTCCGGCACTATGGCTACGCCAAGACCAACGTCGCCGACATCGCCCGCGACCTCGGCATGTCGCCGGCCAACATCTACCGCTTCTTCGCCTCCAAGGTGGAAATCCACCAGGCGATCTGCGGCCGCATGCTGGCGGCGGTCTACCAGATGGCCTGCCAGATCCTGCGTGCGGAGGGCAGCGCCACCGAGCGGCTGCGCCGTTTCATCCATGCCCAGCATCGGTTGACCGTCGAGACCATGCTCGACCAGGAGAAGGTCCACGAGATGGTCATCGTTGCGCTGGAGCGCGACTGGCACGTCATCGAAAAGCATATCGACCGGCTGCATGACCTGATGGCGGAAGTCATCGCCGAGGGCATCGCATCGGGCGAGTTCGCCAAGCAGGATCCCCAGATTGCCGCGCGCTGCTTCGGTGCCGCGACTGCCACCCTTTGCCATCCGCAGATGGTGTCGCAGTGCGTCAACAAGCCGAACCGCGCGACCTTCGAGGAACTTACGGAATACGCGCTCAAGGCGCTGAAGTAATCGGGCGGCCTCCGGGCCGCCATCCAACATCAGTCAGACAACCAGGAGTGCGAACGATGTTTTCGTTCCAGACCTTCGCTGCGAAGGTGCGTCCTTTTGCGCGCGTCGTTTCCGTCGTCATGATCGGTGGGGCCATTGCGGCCTGCTCCGAGGCCAAGACCGAGACCGTGGAGGCGGTCAGGCCGGTCAAGGTGGTGGAGATCGCCAAGACCAGCACGACGCGCGAGCTCGACTATTCGGGCGCGGTGCGGGCGCGGACGGAGATGAATCTCGGCTTCCGCGTCGCCGGCAAGATCACCGAGCGCGTCGTCAATATCGGCGACAAGGTGAAGCCCGGCGACCTTCTGGCGCGCATCGATCCGACCGACTTTCAGCTGGCGGTGACGACGGCCGAGGCCAATCTCGCCGCAGCCGAAAAGCAGGTCGAGACCGCCAGGCTGGCCGACCAGCGCTCCGAGCAGCTCTTTGCCAAGAAATTCGCGTCCGAAGCCCAGCGCGAGCAGGCGGCCCTTGCCTTCAGGCAGGCGTCGTCGCAGCGCGATGCGGCCGCCTCGGCGCTCAGCCAGGCCAGGAACCAGGTCGGCTATGCCGAGCTGCGTTCGGACCAGAACGGCATCGTCACCGCCATCAGCGCCGACACCGGCCAGGTGGTGGGGGCCGGGACGCCGGTGGCTTCGGTTGCCGTGGACGGCGAAAAGGAAGTGCAGATCGCTGTGCCCGAGCTGGAGATCACCCAGTTCGCGCCGGGCCAGCCGGTGAAAGTGACCTTCTGGTCGTATGAGCAGATCCTGCTCGACGGCACGGTGCGCGAGGTGGCCGGCAGCGCCGACCAGCAGTCGAGGACGTTTTCGGTGCGCATCACCTTGCCCGACGACAAGCGCGTGCTGCTCGGCATGACGGCGCGGGTCGCAGCCAGCGTCGAAAGCGGGCAGAAGCTGGTGTCGATCCCGCTGAGCGCGCTTGCCAAGCAGGACGGCAAGAACATCGTCTGGGTGGTGAAGGCAGGCACTGACACCGTGCATGCGCGCGGCATCAAGGTTGCCGACTTCGTCGCCGACGGCGTGCAGGTGGCCGACGGATTGCAGCCCGGCGACCTGGTGGTCGCGGCCGGCACGCAGTTCATGACCGAGAATTTGAAGGTCAAGCTGCCGGAGCAGAACACGGCCTCGAACTAGCCGACCATTTCCATCGACCTGCCATGCGGCCGAACCGGCCGCGTGGCGGCCAGGACATAGACCCTGCGCAGTGCCGCCGCGGAAGACCGCCGGCCTGCGCCATCTCGGAACCACTGAAATGGACAGCTCCAGCCAGGACAAGCAGCCCTTCAACCTGTCGCGCTGGGCGATAGGCCATCCCAGCATTGCGCGCTTCCTGTTTGCGCTCATCATCATCACCGGCGCGCTCGGGCTGATGCGCATGGGCCAGAGCGAGGACCCCGACTTCACCTTCCGCGTCATGGTGGTGCAGGCGATCTGGCCGGGCGCCTCGATCGAGGAAATGCAGGACCAGGTGGTCAACAAGATCGAGCGCAAGCTGCAGGAGACGCCGCATCTCGACTGGGTGAAGTCCTATACGCGCGCCGGCAGCGCCATCATCACCGTGCAGGTGAAGGGCAACACCAACCAGGCCGACGTGAAGGAATCGTTCTACCAGGTGCGCAAGAAGGTCGGCGACATCGCCTCCGAGCTGCCGCAGGGCCTGATCGGACCGTTCTTCAACGACGAGTTCGGCGACACCTTCATCACCCTGCATTCGATATCGGGCAACGGCTACAGCTATCCCGAGCTGAAGGCCTTCGCCGTCAAGGCGCGCGACATGCTGTTGACGACGCCGGGCGTCGAAAAGGCCGTCATCCTCGGCGACCAGCCGCAGCGCATCTATATCGACGTGGCCTCGAACGTGCTTGCCGGGCGTGGGCTGACGCTGAACGACCTGCGCAACGCCATTGCCGGCCAGAACAATGTCGATCCGGCCGGCACCGTCGACACCGGAACGCATTCGGTGCGCATCTCCGTCGAAGGCGACGTCAGCAAGGTCGAGGACATCCGCGAGCTGCGCCTGCGCGCCGGCACCCAGGTCACCCGTCTCGGCGACATCGCCACCGTCAGCAGCGGCCTCGAGGATCCTTATCAGCGCAAGTTCCGCTTCAACGGCCAGGACAGCGTCCAGCTCGGCGTGGTGATGGCCAAGGGCTTCAAGGTCACCGATGTCGGCAAGGCGGTCGAGGAGACCTACAAGCGTTTCGAGGAATCTCTGCCCTATGGTGTTTCGGTCGACCAGATCTCCAACCAGCCCGAGGTGGTGACGGAGGCCATCGGCGAGTTCATGAAGGCGCTGATCGAGGCGCTGCTGATCGTGCTTGTCGTGTCGTTCCTGTCGATCGGCTGGCGCTCGGGCCTGGTCATCGCCATCACCATCCCGCTGGTGCTGGCTGCGACCTTCGCCATCATGTACGAGCTCGGCATCGACCTGCAGCGCATCTCGCTCGGCGCGCTCATCATCGCGCTCGGCCTGCTTGTCGACGACGCCATGATCGTGGTCGAGCTGATGGAGCGGAAGCTCGAGGAAGGGCTGGTCAAGATCGAGGCGGCGTCCTTCGCCTATTCGTCGACGGCCTTCCCGATGCTGACAGGCACGCTGATCACCACGGCCGGCTTCATTCCCGTCGGCTTCGCCGAATCCACTGCCGGCGAATATGTGCGCTCGCTGTTCTTCGTCGTCGGCATCGCACTGGTGACGTCGTGGTTCGTGGCGGTTTATTTCACGCCATGGCTCGGCAACATGATCCTCAAGCAGCGCAAGCATGCCGGCAGCCATCACGACGTGTTCGACACCAGCTTCTATCGCCGCCTGCGCTCGACCGTGACCTGGGCGGTCAGGCATCGCATCATCGTGCTGGCCATGACGCTGATGGCCTTCTTCGGCTCGCTGTTTGCCTTCCAGTTCATCCCGCAGAACTTCTTCCCGCAGTCGTCGCGACCGGAAATCCTCGTCGATCTCTGGCTGCCCGAGGGCACCAGCATCAAGGAAGTGGAGAAGCAGGCCGAGGCGCTGGAAGCGCGCATGATGGACGATCCGGACAAAAAGTTCATCGCCACCTTCATCGGCGAGGGCGCGCCGCGTTTCTTCCTGCCGCTCGACCAGCAGCTGCGCAATCCGAACTACGCCCAGCTGCTTGTCATGGCCAATGACGAGCCGGCGCGCGAGCGGCTGATCGTCAAGCTGCGCACCATCCTGGCCGAAGACTTCCCCTCGATCCGCGGCAAGGTCGACCGCCTGTTCCTCGGACCGCCCACGGGCTGGCCGGTGCAGATGCGTGTCATGGGCCCCGACCGCACAGAGGTGCGCCGCATCGCCGACCAGGTGAAGGCCAAGTTCGCCGAAACCCCCGAACTCACAGCCATTCATGACGACTGGCTGGAGCAGGTGCCGGCGATGAAGCTGGTGGTCGACCAGGACAGGGCGAGGGCGCTCGGCGTCTCCTCGCAGCGCATCCGCCAGATGCTGCAGGCAACCATGTCGGGCGCGCCGCTGGACAATTTCCGCGACGGCGAGGAGACGGTGTCGATCGTCGCCCGCGAGCCGGAGGCCAACAGGCAGCTGCTGTCGGCGGTCAACTCGGTCTATATCCCGACCGACTTCGGCGGTTTCGTGCCGCTGTCGCAGGTGGCCAAGGTCGTGCCCGTGATGGAGCAGGGCATCGAATGGCGCCGCGACCGCCTGCCGACGATCACGGTGCGGGCGACGCTGCCCGACGGCGTCCAGCCGAACGACGTCGCCATGAAGCTGTACAGCGAGCTGAAGCCGCTGCGCGACGGCCTCGCGCCCGGCTACAAGGTCGAGATCCAGGGCGGCGCCGAGGACGCGGCCGAAAGCCAGATGTCGATTGCCGCCAAGGCGCCGATCATGCTTTTGGTCATCGTGCTGCTGCTGATGGTGCAGCTGCAGCACTTCGGCAAGGCGATGCTGGTGCTGGCGACCGGTCCGCTCGGCATCATCGGTGCTGCTGCGGCATTGCTGATCTCGGGCGCGCCCTTCGGCTTCGTCGCCATCCTCGGCGTGATCGCGCTGCTCGGCATCATCATCCGCAACTCGATCATCCTCGTCGACCAGATCGACCAGGACATCGCTGCGGGCATGGAGCGCTATGAAGCGATCATCGGGGCCGCGGTGCGCCGCTTCCGCCCGATCACGCTGACGGCGATGACGGCGGTGCTGGCGCTGATCCCGATCTCGCGCGGCGTGTTCTGGGGGCCGCTGGCCTATGCGATGATGGGCGGCATCCTGGTGGCGACCGTGCTGACCATCCTGGTGCTGCCGGCCGGTTATGCCCTGTTCTTCGGGCGTAAGCCCAAGAAGAAGCAGGTCGAGCCGGAAGCGGAAGATCATGGCAATGTCGCCGACATCCCCCACGTTCCGGCACTGGCGGCCGAATAAGGCTGCCGTTGGCCCCAAAAGAAAAGCCGCCCTTCGGGGCGGCTTTTTCGTTCGGGCGCGCAACTGAAGCTCCTACACGCGCGGCCCCAGCGTGTTGCGGCCGTTCTGGTGGAGGGTCAGGGCAGTGGCGCGGCCGTCGGGCCCGATGTCGAAGCTGAGCTGGGCGTCGACGACCTTGAGAAAGAACTGCCTGTCGTTCTCCGGAAAAATCTCGTGGCGGCCCTGGCCGGTCGCCTGGGCGAAGAGGCCTTCGGCATCGCGGGTGATTGCGATCTCGAAGCTCGGGGCGAGCCTGTAGATGCCGACATAGCGGTCATGGAGGTTCGGATCGATCTTGGCGACGACGCGTTTGCGCGGCGCCGGCAAAAGCGGGTTGTCGCGATCGAGGATGTGGGCGCAGATGTCGTTGACGCCGATTTCGGTCGCCGTGTTGGACAGGCCGACGACGCCGATGCGCTTCGCCGGCATGATGGCGAGGAAGGAGCGGTAGCCGCCGGTGCCGCCGTCATGCAGGATCGCCTGGTTGTCGCCGTCGCCGGAGACGAGCCAGCCAAGTGCGGTCTCGGGGCCGGAATCGTCGGTCGGGCGGCGGATCGACAGTGTGGTCCCGAGCGCCCTGGCAAGCTGCGATGGGCGGCCTTCCAGCACCATCTCGATCAGCTTGAACAGGTCGTCGACCGTCGATTTCAGTGCGCCGGCGCCGGCCAGCGTCGGCAGGTCCCAATTGGCGACAGGCATCAGGTCGGCGTCGTGGCCCAGCGCCAGCTGCGCCTGCATCTCTGGCGTGGCGTCGATCGCCGTCGAGGTCATGCGCAGCGGCGCCAGAACGCGCTGGTGCAGCAGGTCGGCGAACTCCATGCCGGCGGCGCGGGCGAGCGCGTGGCCGAGCAGGCCCATGCCGAGGTTGGAATATTCATAGTGGTCGCCGACGTCGCGCGGCAATTCATAAGCCGACAGGAAATCGTACATCTGCTCGACCGTGTAGTCGGCATAAGGGTTCTCGTCGTCATCAGGGGCGAAATTGTCGGGCAGGCGCGGCAGGCCGGAGGTGTGGGTGGCCAGGTCGGTCAGCGTGATCTGGCGGCCGGCGCGCGTCGGTACCGTCACTGATGCGGGCAGGTATCTTGCCAGGGGATCGTCAAGCGCCACTTCACCGCGGCCGACCATCTCGCCGAGCAGCAGCGTGGTGAAGACCTTGGTGATCGAGCCGATCTCGAACACGGTGTCGCCATCGACAGGCCGCGTGTGGAACGTGCCGAAGCGCCCATGGGCGACGACCTGCCGGCCGGCCGGACCGAACGTGCCTATGACCATGCCGACGCCCTGTTGCTGCCGGTCGATGCGCTCGACCAGGATCTGCCTGATCTCGGCTTCGGACGGGAAAAGCGAGGCGTGTGCGGTCATGGCAAGGTTCATCGGCGACGGCTCTCGATTGCGGATGGAGAAGAGAGCTAGCCGGCGCAGATTACAACAGCATGGCGGGAAGGGCAGGCGTTTCGAATGGGGTTCAAACGCCTGATCCCTTCCCTCCCCACGAGGGGGATCCTGCTGCGGCTTATTTCGCCGCGACCGCCTGGCCGGCGAGATCGGCCGGTGTCAGCCCGACCAGCTCGCGGTAGCGGTCGGGGTCGGTGGCGCCCTCGGTGACGATGAGCAGCACGCGCGAACGGGCGTCGAGGCCGATGGCCTTGCGCATGTCGGGATCGCGGGCGGCGCGGAACAGCCCGGCCATGCCGGCAGCGCCGCTTTCACCGGCGACGACGACCGGGTCGTGGCCGAGCGGGCGGGCCAGGCGGTTCATCACCTCGACCGCATCCTCGTCCTCGACGGTCATGAAGGCGTCGGCCTTGCGGGCCAGGATGCGCCAGGCGAGCAGCGAGGGTTCGTAGCATTCGAGCATCGCCATGACGGTCGGCTCGCCATGATGCAGCTTGACCGGCTCGCCGGCGCGCGCCGTCTCGAAGATGCAGGCGGCGCGGGCCGGGTCGACCACGACGAAGGTCGGGCGTTCGTCGCCAAGACGGGCGTCGAGATAGGCGGCCATGGCAGCGGCGATGCCGCCGACGCCTGCCTGGACGAAGACATGGGTCGGCGGCTGCGGCAGCTTTTCCAGCGCCTCGCGCATGATCGCCGTGTAGCCCTGCATGACCAGGCCCGGGATGCGTTCGTAGCCGGGCCATGAGGTATCGGAGACGACGGTCCAGCCCTTGGCTTCGCAGACCCGTGCGGCTTCGGCGACCGAATCGTCATAGGTGCCGGCGACGCGCACCATCTCGGCGCCGTAGCGGGCAATGGCCTCGACCCTGTTGTCGCTGACGCCGCCATGGACGAAGATCACCGAACGTGCGCCGACAAGCTGGGCGCCTTGCGCGACCGAGCGGCCATGGTTGCCGTCGGTGGCGCAGCCGAAGGTCATCGAAGCCGAGATTTTCGCGACTTCGGGCGTGTGCAGGTCGGCGATATCAAGGGGACGGCCGAGCTGCGCTTCAGCGGCTTCCAGCACCAGCCTTATGACCGCATAGGCGCCACCGAGCGCCTTGAAGCTGCCGAGGCCCAGCCGATAACCCTCGTCCTTGAGGTGGATGGCGCCGACGCCGAGATCGCGGGCGAGGGCGGGCAAAGCACGCAGCGGGGTGGCGCGGTGATTGGGCCGATGCTCGAGGAAGCGCGCGACGGCTTCACCTGCCTCGACGCCGAGGGTTTCGGCATCTCCAGATGCAAGCGGCTTGCGATAGTCAGGGTGCTGGTTGCGGATGAGCATGCGTCTGAATCTCCTGCCTCGATGCATTGATATTGCAAGCAGGGCGAGAAAGGCGCTCTAATCTTACCTGATTTGTGCAAGTTTGTTTCGTGAGGGTGCCTCTTGGTCCGATCCGCTTTGCCCGAACTCGACGAGTTCGACCTCAAGATCCTCGACATCCTCCAGCGCGACAACGCCACGCCGCAACGCGAGATCGGCGAGGCGGTGAACCTGTCTGCGCCGGCGGTGCAGCGCCGCATCAAGCGTCTGGAGGAAACAGGCGTGATCTCGGCCAATGTCGCCGTCATCGACCCCGGCAAGGTCGGCCGGCCGATCACCATCGTCGTCGAGATCGCAGTCGAGAGCGAGAAGATAGACCTGCTCGACGCGGTCAAGGCGAGTTTTGCCGCAGCACCCGAGGTGCAGCAATGCTACTACGTCACCGGCGAGGCCGATTTCGTGCTGATCGTGACGGTGACCTCGATGGCCGAATATGAGGCGCTGACCAGGCGGCTGTTCTTCGCCAATCCCAACATCAAGCGCTTCCGCACGCTGGTCGCGATGGATCGGGTCAAGGCCGGCCTGACCGTGCCGCTCGGCTAACGGGCGGAGCTGCTCAGCCGGGCTTTCTTCGCACCAAAGACTGCTTGACGACTGTAATGGTATAACATTATAGATGTTGCATCGAAATGCAGCAAGGAGAGCATCGTGCCGGTGCGAACAGCAAGACGCCTGCCCGTGACGGTCCTGTCGGGGTTTCTCGGGGCGGGAAAGACGACGCTTCTCAGCCACGTTCTCAACAACCGGGAAGGGCGCAAGGTCGCGGTCATCGTCAACGACATGAGCGAGGTCAACATCGATGCAGCACTGCTGCGCGATGGCGGCGCCAACCTGTCACGGACCGAGGAAAAGCTGGTCGAGCTCAGCAATGGCTGCATCTGCTGCACGCTGCGCGACGACCTGCTCAAGAGCGTCAAGGACCTGGCCGAGCAGGGGCGCTTCGACTACCTGCTGATCGAATCGAGCGGCATTTCCGAGCCGCTGCCGGTGGCCTCGACCTTCGAGTTTCGCGACGAGCGTGGCGAAAGCCTGTCCGACGTGGCGCGGCTCGACACGATGGTGACGGTGGTCGACGCGGCAAACCTGCTCAAGAACTATTCGTCCTCGGCATTTTTGCGCGACAGGGGCCAGTCGCTCGGCGACGGCGACGAACGCACCCTGGTTGACCTCTTGGTCGAGCAGATCGAGTTCGCCGACGTGGTGGTGCTCAACAAGGTGTCGGCGGCAAGCCGCGACGATATCGAAGCGGCGCGCAAGATCATCCGGGCGCTGAACCCCGACGCCCATGTGGTCGAGGTCGATTTCGGCCAGGTGGCGCTGGCGGAGGTGCTCGATACCGGCCGCTTCGACTTCGACCGCGCCGAGCAGCATCCGCTGTGGTTCAAGGAACTGCACGGCTTTGCCGATCATGTGCCGGAGACGCAGGAATATGGCATCGGCTCCTTCGTCTACCGCGCCCGTCGACCGTTCGACCCGGTAAAACTCAAGGCATTCATGTCGAGGGACTGGCCAGGCGTGATCCGCGCCAAAGGCTTCTTCTGGCTGGCGACGCGGCCGCAGCATGTCGGCGAGCTGAGCCAGGCCGGCGCCCTGGTGCGCACCGCCAGGCGGGGCCTGTGGTGGGCCGCGGTGCCGAGGTCGCGCTGGCCCGACCATGCCGAATGGCAGGCGGCGATGCAGCCCTATCTCGATCCTGTCTGGGGCGATCGGCGGCAGGAGATCGTCTTCATCGGCTGCCACCCGATGAACGAAGTGCGCATCCGCGCCGAACTCGACAGCTGCCTTGTCGACGCGGACGGTTTTGCCCCCGAACTCTGGCGCAATCTCGCCGATCCGTTTCCGGATTGGGAGAAGTCGGCGGCATGACGCTTGCCAGGACGCTGCTCACGCTGTGGCGGGGCTCGCATACGGATTGCGCGTGTCATCCTCCCAGGACCAGCGCCTTCCGTGCCGAGGAGGCGCCTCGGGCCGACAAGCCCGAGGCACCGCAGCGCCTCAGTTGCGATGCGGCTCCGGAAAGACCGGATCGAGGCTCAGGGTGATTTCGGCCGGGGCGCAAAACACCGCGCCGGGCACATGATCGCTTTCGGCCAGGGCAAACCGTACCGCCGATTCCCTGTCGGCGAAGATGCCGCCGACCATGGCCTTTTCGTCGCTGACCACCCAGTGGCCGGAGGCGTCGCGGCCGACCATGAAGCGATGGCTGTGGAGTGCCGGATGGATGTCGTGAGCAGCGCTGCCCATGATTTTTGCCTTTCCTGAAGTTCTTTCAAATCGACGCGTTCGAGCCCGCGTCTGCACTGATGATGCGAGGCCTTCGCCATAGGGTTTCGATTGAGGGCGAGGGACAAGGACATCGGGATTTCACAGGTGCCGCCTGATGAAGCCGGGCCTCGGGCGTGCGGGGCGGGCGGCGCGCAGGCGCGGCTGCGGTTCGAAAGCGGTCAAGGCAGTGCGGATCGCTGCCGCCGTCTCCGGCTCGGCCTCGAGCAAAGGCAGGCGCATGTCGGGCTGGATCCTGCCCATGGCGTGCAGCGCATATTTCACCGGCACCGGATTGGTCTCGCGTTCGAGCGCCGCAATCAGCGGGCGCAGGCGCTGCTGGATGGCGCGGGCGGTGTGGGTGTCGCCCCGCCGGCAGGCGTCGTGCATGTCGACGCACAGGCGCGGGACGACATTGGCGACGACCGAGATGGTGCCGCTGCCGCCCATGGTGTTGAAGCCGAAGGCAGTGGCGTCGTGCCCCGAAAGGGCGACGAAGCGGCTGCCGAAACGCTGGGACTGGGCCATCTGGCGCGACAGGTCGCCGGTGGCGTCCTTGAAGCCGACGATCGAGGGGATGTCGGCGAGCCGCGCCATGGTGTCGGGTGCAAGGTCGACGCCGGTGCGGGACGGCACGTTGTAGACGATGATGGGGATGTCGACCTTTGCCGCGATCGTTTCGAAATGCCTGACGATGCCGCCCTGCGTCGGCCTGTTGTAATAGGGGGTGACGACTAGGACCGCATCGGCGCCGAAGTCGCGCGCGGCCGCCGTGAAGGCCACGGTCGCGTCGGTGCTGTTGCTGCCGGTTCCGGCGATGACAGGCACGCGCCCGGCAGAGACCGCGACGCAGGTGCGGATGATGGCGATGCGCTCGTGCCAGGCAAGGGTCGGCGCTTCGCCCGTCGTGCCGCAGGGCACCAGGGCGTTGATGCCTTCCGACATCTGCCACTGCGCAAGTGCGGCAAGCGCGCTGAGGTCGACCTCGCCACCTCTGAACGGGGTGACGAGCGCCGACATGGCGCCGAAGAGGCGCCGGCGAAGCTGGTCAGTGGTCATGGAAAGAACTCCTGTTGGGCTGGAGAGGGGACGCCGGCCCTGGGCCGCGTCGGGATCGCTGCGGAAAGGTCCTGAGCAAAGCCATCAGCACGGCCGCAGCGAGATCGGCATGTTCGGCCTTGCGCAGCCGTGGCGACGGTCCGGCGCGCATGGCGCACAGCCAGCGGCCGTCGTGCAGGGTTAGCGTTTCGATGGCGCGCGGCGGCTCGGCGCTTTGGGCAAGCAGCGTCACGGCGTCGAGCAGCGCATCGGCTGCCATCAGCGACTGGAAGCGCCGGCGTGTGGTCGACGAACGATCCTCGATCGCTGGGATGCTCGCTGCCGCCGCCCAGACGTGATGCTCGCGCAGGATCCTGACGGAGGCGATGCGGTCGGCCAATGTGGGGTCGGGCTTCATGGTGGAACAGAGATAGGGCTGCACCGCGTGAAGGTTCGAGACGCAGCGGCAGGGAGATTTATAGGGAAAGCATAAAGGTCGCCGCGTTTATGGCCGCTCGCGGCGGGGCGGTCCGGCGCAACAAACTTGCAGCGCGGCGGCCGCAACAGAGCGCCTTTCTCGCCCGCCTTGCCCTATGAATTGCCGCTTACGACAACGGCAGACGGTGCGACGGAAGATGATCCTCTATTACCAGACCCATTCGCCTTTCGCCCGCAAGGCGCTGGTGTTCGCCCACGAGGCGGGCCTCGCCGACCGGCTCGAGGTCATCCACCAGGAAACTAGCCCGACGCTGCGCAATGATCGCGTCTATGCCGAAAACCCGCTGGGAAAAGTGCCTGTCCTGGTGCGGGCGGACGGCGAGCCGATCTTCGATTCCGATGTCATCTGCGCCTATCTCGATACGCTGCATGATGGGCGGAAGCTGATCCCTGGGGAAGGCGAGGCCCGCTGGCGGGCGCTGCGGCTGCAGGCGGTGGCGCAGGGGCTGGCGCAGACCGGCATCGGCTTGCGCTGGGAAACCGAAAGGCGGCCCGAGCAACTGCGCTATGAGGCGCTTGCCGAGGGCTACCGGGACAAGATCGAGGCGACCTATGACTGGCTCGAAGCCGCCGTGGATGCCGATGCGCCCCTGCATGTCGGGCATATCGCGCTGGCGACCGCGCTGTCGTGGATGGCGTTTCGCGACCTGCCGTCGTTTCGCGGGCGGCAGCGGCTGACGCGCTGGTTCGACGCATTCGAGCAACGGCCGTCGATGCTGGCGACGCCGCTGTCGGGCGAGACGCACGACCGCTGAGGTGCTGCGCGCCTTCAGGCGCGCAGCGGCTAGCCTTGGATCAGGCCGGCTTGACCGGCGCGTTCATCGCCCAGGCGACGCCGAAGGGATCGCGGAGCCGGCCCCAGCGGTCGCCCCAGAACATGACGTCGAGCGGCACCTCAACCTCGCAGCCGGCATCCACAGCGCGCTTCCACCAGGCGTCGATGTCGTCGCCGAGGATGAGCTGCATGGTATAGCCCTGCGCCTTTTCGTGCGCATGGCCGTGCTCGGGAAAGGCATCGCTCAGCATCATCGACGAGCCGTTGACGTAGAGATGGACATGCATGGTCCGTCCCTTTTCGTCCGCCGGGACCGCAAAGATGGTCTCGGCGCCGAAGGCACGCTTGTAGAACTCGGCCGCCTTCAGGGCGCCGTCGACCTGCAGATAGGCGACCAGGCCGCCAAGAACCTTCGGTGCGGGGTAGTCGATCTTCTGTGCTTCAGACATTTCAGTCTCCGTTCCTCGTTACGAGCCAATCACCGCCTTTGCGGCGTCTGTTGCAGGCATCGTTGGCCGCCTTCGGCCGATGCCTCGCCACTAGGACGAACGAAGTCCGCCCAGGTCGACATGGCCGACGACATTTTTTTCCACCGGAGCCGAGGCGGGCCGAAGGCGTGCGGTTCTGTGCTGAAACAGCGAGCTGGATCAGGCAAGCACTTGCGAACGGGTGCCGACCACGTCGCGTATGTGCAATGCCAGTTCCTGGGAAAGGCGCGTCGGGCCTGCATGTGGCTGATAGAGATTGATCCAGAAGCTCGGCAAGGACGGCAGCCCATGCCGCTCGCCCAGGATTTCAAAGCCCGGCGGTACGGTCGAAGCGAGCAGCGGCGCCACCGCAATATCGGCGTCGAGTGTCGCCAGGATGGGATCGAAATTGCTGTCTTCGCAGACCCAGCGCCAGACCCGTCCCTGGTCTGCCAGTGCCTTGAGCGCGAAGGGTCGCAGCATGCAGGTTTCGTCATCAGTCGATATGGGCAGCGGATCGCGCTCATAGGCCTGGCCACCTTTGGCGCCGACCCAGACTAACGGGTCGGACAGCAGCGTCTCGCCATTGTGGCCGCATTTTTTCTCCACCGCGAAGGTCAGGTCGACCTCGCCGCCATCGAGCTTTTCAAGCAGGCGCTGGGTTGTGTCGCAAATGAGCGACACGCGCACGCGCGGCCAGGCCTGGTCGAATTGCTTGAGGATAGGGGCGCCGAAGCAACGGACGAAATCGGAAGGTATGCCGAGACGGATTTCTCCCTCGAATTCGGCTTCGTTCATCGCCGACCAGACCTCGTCATTGTTGCGGACGAGGCGGCGCGCCTGGACGACAAGGCGCTCGCCCGTTGGCGTCAGTTTCAGGCCCTTGCGGTCGCGCTCGAAGAGGGCGCAGCCGAAACTGTCCTCGAGCCGCTTGACCTGCTGGCTGACGGCTGCCTGCGTGAGGTTGAGCACTTTGGCCGAACTGGTCATCCCGCCGGTGTCGACCACGGCCAGGAATGCCCTCAGCAACGCGATATCGATATTGTATGGCATAAGGGCCTCTTATCGAGGTCATAATATACATTCGTTTCCATTATGCCAGTCGGGTCGTTAGCCTGTTCCCATTCCCTGGAGACCGGCCATGACGACCATGATCGAAAATCAAGGCAGGACGGCACGTCGCGGCAGGCTCGCCCGCGCCATGCTTATAACAGTCGGTTCGGCGGCGTCGGCCATTCGCCAATGGGGCGCCGCACGGAGACTGTCGCGCCTGGACGATGCCGCATTGAAGGATCTCTGCATCTCGCGCGGCAACATCGCGTGGGCGGTGCGGCAGACGCAAGGGTCGCAGGACAATGAAGGGCCGTGCTAGCGATCGCTCCTTGCCGCTCTCAGTGAAGCTGCTTTGCTTATTTCCCCGGCCGTCCTGATTTGCCCGGCCGCCGCTTTTCGCGCGCGGCTTCGGCCGGGTCCTCGTAGGAGCCGGCGCCGATCTTGGCGCGCTTGATCGGCTTGACGCCTTCGACCGGCTTTTCGGTGCGGCGGACGGTCATCTCGTCGAGATTGTTCTTCTTGAACAGCGACTTGCCGTCGTCGGGAACGCCGTAGTCGGAGCCGTGGGCTTCGGCCGCAGACTGCTTCTTGAACAAAGAGCGGGAGACCGCGCCGGCCGGCGTCGTCATATCAGTTCCCGGCCCCATGTCGTCGATGTGGGGCTTGGCGAACAGCGACTTGCCTGATGGCCTGGCGCCGTCGGCACCCATTTCATCGAGCTCGGGCTTGCGGAACATGTTGGGGCGGGCCGCCTTGGCTGCCTCTTCGGCGGCGCGGGCTTCGTCGAGCTGGCGGAAACGCTCCTGCTCCTCGGCGGTGCGGTGCTTGGCGACCCCCTTGTTGTGCTTGCCCTTCTCGCGGCCGGAGGCGGGGCTCTGACCCTCGACCTCGCGGGCCAGCGGGTCGTCGGAGATAGCGAGTTCCATCTCGCGCAGGCGCTTGATCTCGTCGCGGATGCGCGCCGCCTTCTCGAAGTCGAGATCGGTGGCGGCGTTGCGCATCTGCTTGTCGAGGGCTTCGAGATGGGCCTTGAGGTTGTTGCCCATCATCGAACCGGCATCGTCGGTGAACTGCGAGATGTCGGCGCGGACGTGGTCCTTCTCGTAGACCGAGTCGAGGATGTCGGCGATGCGCGACTTGACGCTTTCGGGCGTGATGCCGTTGGCCTCGTTCCAAACCATCTGCTTCTCGCGGCGGCGCGTGGTCTCGGCCATCGCGCGCTCCATCGAGCCGGTGATCTGGTCGGCGTAGAGGATGACCTTGCCGTCGACGTTTCTTGCCGCGCGGCCGATGGTCTGGATGAGCGAAGTCTCGGAGCGCAAAAAACCTTCCTTGTCGGCGTCGAGGATGGCGACGAAACCGCATTCGGGAATGTCGAGGCCTTCGCGCAGAAGGTTGATGCCGACGAGCACGTCGAAGGCGCCGAGCCTGAGGTCGCGCAGAATCTCGATGCGCTCCAGCGTGTCGATGTCGGAGTGCATGTAGCGGACGCGGACGCCGTTTTCGTGCAGATATTCGGTCAGGTCCTCGGCCATGCGCTTGGTCAGCACCGTCACCAGCGTGCGGTAGCCGGCCTTGGTCGTCTCGCGGATTTCGCCGACGACGTCGTCGACCTGGTTTTTCGCCGGACGCACCTCGACCGGCGGATCGATCAGGCCGGTCGGGCGGATGACCTGCTCGGCGAAGACGCCGCCGGCTTCTTCCATTTCCCACTGGCCCGGCGTCGCCGAGACGCCGATGGTGAGCGGGCGCATGGCGTCCCATTCCTCGAAGCGCAGCGGACGGTTGTCCATGCAGGACGGCAGGCGGAAGCCATATTCGGCCAGCGTCGCCTTACGACGGAAGTCGCCCCTGTACATGCCGCCGATCTGGGGCACGGTGACATGGCTTTCGTCGATGAAGACAAGCGCGTTGTCGGGGATGTATTCGAACAGGGTCGGCGGCGGATCGCCGGGGCGGCGGCCGGTGAGATAACGCGAATAGTTTTCGATGCCGGCGCAGGAGCCGGTGGCCTCGAGCATCTCGAGGTCGAAGCGGGTGCGCTGTTCCAGACGCTGGGCCTCGAGCAGGCGGCCAGCCTTTTCAAGCTCTTGCAGGCGATGCTGCAGCTCTTCCTTGATCGACTTGATGGCCTGATTCAAGGTCGGGCGCGGCGTCACATAGTGCGAGTTGGCGTAGATCTTGACGCTCTTGAGGTCGCCGGTCTTCTGGCCGGTGAGCGGATCGAATTCGGTGATCTGCTCGATCTCGTCGCCGAACAGCGAGATGCGCCAGGCCGAGTCCTCAAGGTGGGCCGGGAAGATCTCGATGGTGTCGCCGCGGACGCGGAACGAGCCGCGGACGAAGTTGATGTCCTGGCGCTTGTATTGCTGGGCGACGAGGTCGGCGAGCAGCTGGCGCTGATCGAGACGGTCGCCGACCTGCATCTGGAAGGTCATCGCCGTATAGGTTTCGACCGAGCCGATACCGTAGATGCAGGAGACCGAGGCGACGATGATGACGTCGTCGCGTTCGAGCAGCGATCGCGTCGCCGAATGGCGCATGCGGTCGATCTGCTCGTTGATGGTCGATTCCTTCTCGATATAGGTGTCGGTGCGCGGGACGTAGGCCTCGGGCTGGTAGTAGTCGTAATAGGAGACGAAATACTCGACCGCGTTGTCGGGGAAGAATTTCTTGAACTCGGCATAGAGCTGGGCGGCCAGCGTCTTGTTGGGCGCGAGGATCAGCGCCGGGCGCTGCGTCTGCTCGATGACCTTGGCCATGGTGAAGGTCTTGCCCGAGCCGGTGACGCCGAGCAGCACCTGGGTGCGGTCGGCATTGCCGACGCCCTCGACGAGGTCCTTGATGGCGGTGGGCTGGTCGCCGGCCGGCTCGAACTCCGACTGCATGACGATCTGGATGCCGCCTTCGGATTTTTCCGGCCGGGCGGGGCGGTGGGGAACCCAGATCTCGCCATTCTTGTGCAGCGGGTTGCCGCTTTCGATCAGCGCCGAGAGTGCGGCCACGGTGGCGGTGACGCCGGAATTGGACAGCGACGCCGCGTCCTCGAGCGAAATGTCGAGGCCGGCGACCGGATTGAGGCCGGCGGCCGCGCGTTCCTTGGCCGAGGCTGCGCCGCCCATCGAGGTGCCGCGCGACGAGCGGGTCGGCGCCGAGCTCTTCTCCGGGATCTTCCTGGCCTTGGGCTGCGGCTTTTCCGCTTCCCTCGCGATTTCGTCGGCCCAGTCGGCGATCGAGCCTGACAGCGGCGCTCCCGAAAATTCGGCCTGCGGCGCCTCGCCGAAACCATCGCGATGCAGCGGCTCTGAGGCGTCGAGATAGGCGGTCACGCCATTGCCGCCGCGCTTGTTCGCGGCAGCACGTCCAGATGTCGCCGAAGGCGATTTTTTGTCAGGAGATTTGGCCATGGACGGAATATGGGCGGTATCACGGCAAATGGAAAGGGCGCGGCGCCGGAAAGCCGGCACACGCGCCCATGCCTGTTCTTGCTGCTGACAACAGGCTGTCAGGAAGTGCCTACCGCGGGCAGGGGAAGCCGGGCGCTATCTTGCAATGCGCGCCGGGCGGACGCGGCCTCGGTGGCCGTGGCTTGGGCGGGCGATTCCAGTTCGGAGGCCGGTTCCAGTGCGGCGGACGATAATGCGGCGGACGCACGACGATGGTCGGCGCCACGATCACTGCCGGCGGGCGGCCGACATAGTCGGAGAGATAGTTGGCCGAAACCCATCCCCGCAGCCTTGGGCCATAGACGTTGCACCAGTTGCCTTCACAGCCGCGCAGGTCGACGCGCGTGCCTTCACGCAGCATTCCGACCTTGGCATAGCCGGTGCCGGGACCGCTGCGGACATTGACGTTGCCGGTGGTGAAGGCGTCGGCCGCCATGGCTATCGCCGGCAGCACCATGGCCCCGGCCAGCACCGCTGCGGTGACGGCAAGTTTTCGAAACATCATGGGCAGTTCTCCGAGCCGAAGTTCATGTCGAACCATGACAAGCTAACGCGCCTTGCCGTGCTGGCTAGTGGCCTGATGTCGTTATCCTTTATGCCTGCGTAACGATGCTGCTGCCACCGCGTCGCAGGCCATCGCCATATTTAAGTCACAGCTAATGGCTTCTGCTCGCGCACCATCTGTCGAGTCGGCTGCAAGCATGTGATCTCAACGCAATCGTCGTTTGAATACCTTTCGGCCGACGCGAGGGGCGCATGAAGATCGCGCATCTGGTCGGCCATGGCGGCCTGAATGGCGTGGCAACGAGTTCCAGGATGCTGATCCAGGCTCAACTCGACGCCGGCCACGACATCATGCTCGTCCAGATGAAGGGCTCGTGGATCGGAGGCCAGCCGTTCAACGGCCGGATCCGGTCGATCACGTCCGACCTGCTCTCGAAGCCGGACGAACTTCGCCGTGTCGGCTATGCCATTCGCGACTGGGGCGAGGACGTGGTCCATGCCCATGGCAGCCGGGCCAACAAGTTCGGGCTCGTGTTCCGTTGCGCCGCCGGCACGCCCGTCGTGATGACGGCGCATGCGCGGCAGTTCCAGCTGCCGTGGCTGTTCGCGCATGAGGTCATCGCGCCGAGCAAGTGGACCGCGGACTATTATGCAAGCCACATGCTGGTTGCGCGCCGCCACCTCCATCTCATTCCGAACATGTTCGACACCGGCAGCATCGCGCCCGCGACGGCCGAGCGCCGGAGCGAGGCGCGCCGCGCCCTGGGCATCAGGGACGATGCATTCCTGATCGGCTCGATCGGGCACCTGTCCCAGCGCAAGAACCAGCTCGACATGGTCGGCGTGCTGCGCGGGTTGCTGGCCGGCGGTGTCGATGCGGAGCTGCTGGTGATCGGCGCAGATGTCGACGGGGTCGAGCCGATGCCTGGCTGGAACGCCGCCTTGGCCGGTTCCGAAGTTGAGGGCAGGGTCCATCTGCCGGGGCAGCGCAAGGATGCGCTGAATCTGCTGCCGGCCTTCGACCTGTTACTGATGACGTCGCGCGACGAGCAGGCGCCGATCGCGCCGCTGGAGGCCATGGCGGCTGAAATAGCTGTGTTGTCGACACGCGTCGGCAACATGGTGGACCTGTTGCCGGAGGAGCGCCTGTTTGCCGTCGGCGATGTCGAGGGCATGACGGCTGCCGCCTTGAGGCTCCGGGACAATGCGTTGCGTGCCACGCTGGGGGCGCAGGACAGGCAGACACTTGTGCGAAAGCTTGCCCCGCCGCGGATCGTCAGCGAGATCGACGGGGTCTATCGCCTGGCAATGGAACGGGCCGGCCGGCGTCCAAGACGACACGCTGCTTAAGTTTAGCCGGGCCACCTTCGCACAATGTTTTGCTGGTAAGGTGGGCTGGGTGACAATTCAGGCGCAGCGTGTCCAACTATCCTCTCTCCTACAAGCTTTCCTGGCCGCTTCGCTTCCTGAAGCCGTCGTTGGGCGCAAGCGTGCAGGGCTTCTTGCCGGCACAGGGCGAATTGTTGCCGCGCTCGCAGCAGAGCGTGCGGCTGGCCTTCGTCGGCGACATCTCGGCCGTGGCCAATCGCCGGCCGCCCGAATGCGATGCCGGTTTGCGGCAGCTGCTGGCATCGGCAGATCTGGTGATCGGCAATTGCGAGAGCCCGGTCGTCGAGCGGCCAACAGCCCGGCTGGGCATGCTGGTCGGTTCGCATCACGCCATGTCGTCCCAGTTCCTTGAGGGCGCGTTGGGAGCTGTGGGCATCAGCCATGACAGGCTGGTGCTGTCGCTTGCCAACAATCATGTGCTCGACCAGGGCATTGGCGGCTATGACGAGACGCTGGCGGCGCTGGCGAAACTCGGCATCGCCACAACAGGCACCGATGTTGCGGCGCGCAAGGTGGCGGTCGGTCCGCTGACGCTGGCGCTGGTCGCCTTCACGCAATGGCGCAACGCCGATGCCCAGGAGTTTGCCGGTCGCGTCGGCATGGCCGAGGATTTTTTCGCGGGCTGCAAATCCGTGATACCAGGCTGCGAAGGCGCCGACCTCGTTTGCGCCGTGCCGCACTGGGACTGGGAATTCCGCCATTTTCCGCGGCCGCAGACGCGTGTCTGGGCGCAGCGCCTGGCCGAGCTCGGCGTCGGGCTTGCGGTCGGGCACCACGCGCATGTGGTGCAGCCGGTCGAGCGGGTCGGCGACACGCTGGTGGCGTATGGCGTCGGCGATTTTCTCGGCACTGCCTTTGCCAGGCAGCCCTGGCCGGGCCGGATCGGGGCGATCATGGTCGCCGACATCAGCGCCGACGACGAGACGCGCGGGCAGGTGGCGTCGTATCGCATGGTGCCGTTTGCGCGGCTGCGCGCCGGCGACCGCGAGCGGCTGCTACAGCTTGAAGCGGTGCCCGGCGCGGCGGGAGAGAGGATGCGGCGGCGCTGGCATGCGGTTTTCGCCGGAGGCTAAGCAATTCCAGGAAAAGTGCGCAGCGGTTTTCCGTCCGGAATTGCGTAAGAACAAAAAGAGAGAGGGTTTTCCGCGTTTCGAAGAAAAGCGGAAACCCTCCAGGAACCTGCTGATGCTCGCGACCTGATTCCGCATCCTGCCCCATGTCGTTGTTTCCGCATGATTTGCGCCGGCCGGCCTTGCGAAAGACGCGGGCGACTTTTTCGCGGAATTGATTATCATCCGGCGGGGCTTGCCGGCCATGCCGGCATCTGGGGGACAGAATGAGCGCATCCGGTTTCATGCCCGACGAAGCAGTCATCGCGGGGATAAGACGAGACATCGAGGCCTATGAGGCGCAGCGCAAGGCGGCAATCCGGTCGGTGCGCTGGCGGGTGCCGGTCTATCTCGGCCTGCTGGTCGTTGTGGTCATCGGATTGGCGATGGTGCTCAATCTTGGCGCCGACCCTTACGAGCTTTGGTTCTCGACGCTGCACATCTATCTCTATCTGGCGGCCTTCCTTGCTTCCTTCGCCGTCTATGTTCTGGCGGCCAACACCGGCGGCAACCTGCAGGCCTCGCTGCGCGACAAGCTGCTGCCGATCGTCTTCGGTTTCGTCGAGGACATCAGGCTCGCCAAGAACGTGACGCCGAAAAGCTTCGCCAGGCTGCCGCGCGAGACCATCGGCGCCTTCGACGGCAGCCAGTTCGACGACGTCATTTCGGGCAGCTATGACGGCTTTTCATTCGAGCTCTACGAGGCGTCGCTGTGGCAGCGCTCCGGCAAAGCCGATGTCGAGCTGTTCGATGGCGTCGTCGTCGCCTTCGAGATGGTCAAGCCGTTCGACGGCGTGCTCGTGGCGACGGTGAAGACCACTGCCGTCATGGGCTTTTTCCGGGAGATGTTCGGCGGCCGGCTCAAGGAGATCAAATCGGGCCTTGCCGACACCGACGCGGCCTATGATTTCCGCACCGACAATCCCGATGTCGCGCAGCCGCTGGTTTCGGGGCAGATGGCGCAGGCGCTCGGCTGGCTGAACGAGGTGTGGCCTGGCGCGCCGGCGCGCATCGCCATCAATGGCAGCGACGGCTTCCTGCTGCTGCCCGACAAGAGGGACTTCTTCGAGCTTCCGCCCGATGCGGTCACTGTCGACTACAAGACCCATGTCGAGCCGATGATTGCCGATATCGCCACCATGCTGGCAACAGCGTCATTGGTGCGCAAGATCGGCACCTGACGCTCCACAGTCTTAAGGCGTTGCGGAATCCGCCCCCCTATCTGGGGGCCGATGCGTCAGCCGTAGCGCAGCTTCAGTCCGAGAATGGCGAGGATGAAGAGCAGAGTGACCGAGTTGGACAGGATGACGGGCAGCGAGCCGAGCGCCACGCCATAGACGATCCAGAGCGAGATGCCGGTGGCAAGGGCCGCGTTGGTGCCGAGCGAGATGTCGCTCGTCTTGCGCTCGCGCAGGATCTTCAGGATCTGCGGAAGCCACGCAAGCGTGGTCAGGACAGCGGCGACGGAGCCGACGACTTCGAACAGGGGGTGCAAGGCGGGAGCTTTCAAATGAGCACGCTTTGTGCAGGCCAAGATATGCCAGAATCCGCAGGTGCTGTGAAGCGGCGCGCCGAAGCTGGACCAACGGAACAGTGGTGCAAAACGTCGCGGGGACGGGCCGCGAATGCGGGCAGGTCGTTGCCCGTTTCAGCTCTTTCGTGATCGGCGATCGGCAAATCCGGCACAGGAATGGCCGTGAGGTGACCGGCATATGACGGCGCCGACGCCTTGCCCGACATAGCTTTCAATGCCGCACACGGCCGGCGAAGCAGGCAGCGGAGGCTTTCCCTGCCTTCGAATGTGGCGGAATTAAGCTTATGATTCTGTTCGATAATTTCACTCAACGTGATTTGCGATGCGGCACGCCGGCGGTCATTCTCCAGGTCGTTCGGCGGGCCTTGCTACGAGGGCAGGGCCAGCCCGGACAGACAAGAACGGGAGTACCAGACATGAACAAGATCCTTGCAACGGCCGTCGCTTCGCTTGCCTTCATCGGTGCCGCCTATGCGGCCGACCTCGAAGGCACCGTCAAGTCGGTCGATCCGGCAACGCGGTCCATCACGCTGGAAGACGGCAAGACCTATGTCGTGCCTGAGAGCATTTCGGTCGAAGGCCTCGCGGCCGGCGCCAAGGTGAAGCTGACCGTCGACGACACGTCAGGTGCGGTGACGGCCATCGAAAAGGCCTCCTAGAGCCTGAAGTTTCGCTGAAGGCGCCCGGCCGGCATACGCCATTCTCCCCGGTCGGGCGCTGAAGCGATCCATCGGCGCCCTTCCAAGCCGCCGACGCCGGCCCTTCGGGGCCGGCAATTTTTTGTCCCCAGTCTAGAAGCCGGGGGCGAGGTTCTGGGCGAGCCAGGACGACGAGCGCCTGGCCGCATCAAGCGTGCCGGCGGCGGCGTCGCCGACACCATCGCGCACCAGCGCATAGCCATTGGCGGTGCGATAGAGCACGGAGCGTCCGCCTTCGACGATACCGGCCACCATCGTCCGTTCGGCCGGCTTGGCCTCGATGACCTCTGCCGGTGCCGACGCCAGTTGCGGTTCGGCGAAGACAGTGGTGCGGCAAATGCCGGTGACCAGCGGATAGTCGTGGTTGCCCTGATGCAGAATGCGGCTCTTCATCGCCGCTTCGCAGTCGGCGACGGAGGTCCATTGCGCCGGCGTCTCGCCGATATACTCACACAGCTTGGCATCGCAGTCGCAGCCGACAATGGTCATGGCGACAAGTGCAGACTTGATCACGGTCCGAATCCCCAGGGAATGTTGACGCTGCGATTTCTCTGCTGCGATCGCGGCGTCAGTTGGCCGCAATCATGGCATGATGGTGGCTTCGGCTTTCGCGGCAGCGTTGTGGCGTGCCGGCGCCGGTTCCGGCCTTGGCGCCTTGTGCTGCGAGTTGATGTGAACTTCCCAACCTTTTCCTTGCGCAATTGCCTCGGCGGCTAACAATGGGCGCGGAGGCGGCGGCCGTTGACTGCCGGGAGGGTCTGGTTGGTGAAGATCGGCGTCATCAGGAATCCGGTGGCTGGCGGTGGACGGCTCGACGCCCATTGGACCGATGTCGTGGCGACGCTTTCGCAGCGCTTTTCCGACCTCGAGATCCGCGAGACCGAAGAACCCGGCGACGGCGCGGTGCTGGCGCGCGATCTGGTGGCGCTCGGTTGCGAGATCGTCGTTGCCGCCGGCGGCGACGGCACGATCAGCGAGGTGGCCGACGGACTTTTGCAAATGCAGGCCGAAACCGGCAGCACGGCCGTGCTCGGCATCCTGCCTTGCGGCACCGGCCTCGATTTCGCGCGCGGCATGGGCATTCCGGTCGACGCCGCTGCCGCGGTCGAGCGTATCGCCAGCGGCACGGACCGGCTGATCGACGCCGGCCGCATCTCCTTCATCGAGGATCACGGCCGGCTGGCGAGCCGGCATTTCGTCAACATCGCAAGCCTGGGCATGTCGGGAGCCACGGTTCGCGCCGTCAACGCCGACCGGCGCAAGGGGCGGGGCTCGGCCAAGGCGCTGTTCTTCTGGCGCACCGTCGTCGAGTTCCTGCGCTACCGCTTCCAGGACGTGCGCATCACCGTCGACGATGGCGAGCCGGTCGAGGCCAGGGTGGCGCTGGTGGCGGTGGCCAACGAAAAGTTCTTCGGCAGCGGCATGATGATCGCCCCCGACGCCGTGCCCGATGACGGGCTGTTCGACATCGTCATCCTGCGCGCGGCAAGCAAGCTCAAGCTGATCTTCGACATCCGTCTGCTCTATGGCGGCCGCCATCGCAACCATCCCGCCATCACCATCCTGCGCGGGCGCAAGGTGGTGGTCGAGCCGCTCGGCGATCCGCTCGCCAACGCGGCGCTCGTCGACATCGACGGCGAGTCGCCGGGGCATATTCCCGCGACCTACGAGATGGTGGCGAAGGCGCTCAAGGTGAGGTGCTGATTCAAGGGGCTCGGGAAGAGAGTCGGAAAATCAGCCGATGTGACTGATCTTCTTGCGCTATCCGCCTGCCGGCCCCGCTTTCTCGGCGGAGAGGGTAAGGTGAGGGCAAGGCGCTAGGCGTCCATCGCCCTGACCATCGCCTCGATCTTCGTCGCCTTTTCGAAATGATCGAGCTTGTGGGTTCGGATCCACCATTCGGCGGCCTCCATCAGAAGCTCCGGGTCGTCATTCCTGTTGGCGAAGAACGCGTAGAAGGACAGCCCGACATCGGGGCCCTTGGCGGCGATCTTGCGCGCACAGACGTCGAGTATCCTGGCACGCAGGCTGAGCCGCATCGGGGAATCCTTCTCGTGTTGAGACGAGAGCTAAGTTGAGCCGGGACCGGGAGTCAAAGGGGCAGGGCGGGCCGTAGCGGGGCGTTAGCCTCCCCGCAAGGGGGAAGGTAATTCAAAGCTTTGCCGGAAAGCCCGGTGCGCGCAGGTCGGTGCCGGTCACGTCCTCCAGCAACTTGACGATCATGGTCGACCAGGCGTCGCCGCCATAGGCCTGCTTGCCCCGCTGGAAGATGGCGTAGACGCGGTCGGCGAGGTCGAGCGGCACGCCGCCCTCGCGCGCCATTGCAAGCGCAAAGCCCAGATCCTTCAACGCCAGGTCCATGGTGAAGCCGATGTCGTAGGAGCCGTTGAGGACCAGCTGGCTCTCGGTCTCGTGGACGAAGCTGTTGCCCGAGGAGGCCACGATGGCGTGGTAGGCCTGGGCGAGGTCGAGCCCGCCTTTCTTTGCCAGCATCAGCGCCTCGCCGGCGGCGACGAGGTGGATGAAGGCCAGCATGTTGGTGATGACTTTTATCACTGCCGCCGAGCCGACCGGCCCCATCAGGAAAGCGCGGGCGCACATCGCTTCGATCGCGGGTCTGTGGCGGTCGTAGAGGGCTGCGTCGCCGCCGATCAGGGCCGTGATCTTGCCTTCGGCGGCGAGGTGGACGCCGCCGGTGACGGGGCATTCGAGCGTTTCGACGCCGCCGGCCTTGGCCAATGCCGCCAGCCGCAGGATCTCGTCGCGGCCATTGGTCGACATCTCGATCCATGTGCCGCCCTCGGGCAGGCCCGACAGCAACCCGTCCGGGCCGGTCAGCACCGCTTCGCTGATCTTGGGCGAGGGCAGGCAGGTGATGGCATTGCCGGCACGGGTCGCAGCGTCGGCCGGGCTTGTGGCGGCGCTTGCGCCCAGTGCTGCGAGGCGCTCGACGGCTTCGGGGCTGCGGTCGTAGACGACGACCTCGAAGCCGCCGCGCACAAGGCATGCCGCGAGATTGGCGCCGAGATGGCCGAGGCCGATGAAGGCGTAGGTCAGAGGCCGGGTCACAGGCGCCTCACGGCATCAGTGGTGTCTGCATCATCTGCAGATGCAGATGCGGGCCGTCATAAGGATTGGCCTCGCACACCGCTTCGTCGAGCTCGACGCCGAGGCCGGGTTCTTTCGACGGGATGACGTTGCCGTCCTGCCATTCGATCTTGTTCCTGAGCAGCCTGGCGTGGAAGCCGTCCCACTGCTTGAGCGATTCCAGGATGAGGAAGTTGGGCAGGGTGACGGCGAGCTGAATGTTGGCGGCGCCGACGATCGGGCCGCAATAGCAGTGGGGCGCTATCTGGATGTGATAGGCCTCGGCCATGGCGGCGATCTTCTTGGTCTCGAGGATGCCGCCGGAGCGGCCGAGATCCGGCTGCAGGATGGTGGCGGCGCGGTTTTCGATGACACGCGCAAACTCGAATTTCGTCGTCAGCCGCTCGCCGGTGGCGATCGGGATCTTTGTGCCCCGTGCGACCTCGGCCATGACCTCCGGCATGTCTGGCGGCACCGGCTCCTCGAACCACAGGGGATCGTAGGGTTCGATGGCGCGCGCCATGCGCAGCGCGCCCGACGCGGTGAACTGGCCATGGGTGCCGAACAATATATCGGCGCGGGTGCCGACCGCCTCGCGGATGGCTTTCAGCATGCGGGCGGACAGGTCGATGTCGACGAGCCGCGGCTGGTGGCCGTCGAAGGCGGTGTAGGGGCCGGCCGGGTCGAGCTTCACGGCGGTGAAGCCCTGCTCGACATAAAGTGCCGCGCATTCGGCGGCCATGTCGGGGTCGTTATAGACGTTCTTGGGCGCGACGTCCTCGGTGTGGACGCTGCCTGTGTGGGGGTAGAGATAGGTGTAGGTGCGCAGCGTCTCGTGCACCTGGCCGCCGAGCAGCTTGTAGACCGGCTTGCCGGCTTCCTTGCCGATGATGTCCCAGCAGGCCATCTCCAGCGCCGAAAAGCAGCCCATGGCCGAGACGTCGGGGCGCTGGGTGAAGCCGGAGGAATAGCAGCGACGGAACAGGTTTTCGATGTCGTGCGGGTCCTGTCCCACAAGGTAGCGCTCGGCCATGTCCTCGATCATCCGCGCCGTGACATGGGCGGAGAAGGTGGCGTTGTAGGCCTCGCCATAACCGACGACCCCACCATCCGTGGTGAGCTTGACGAAGATGAAATATTTGCCGCCGATGCCGGGCGGCGGGTTGTTGACCACGAAGGTCTTGACGTCGGTGATCTTCATGCTGGCGAACTCCCTTTCTGGGACGGGATCTGCTTGTCGATCGCCCCCTCACCGGTTTGCTGCGCAAACCACCTCTCCCCCTGGCAGGGGGAGAGGAATCGCCAAGTGGTAACGGTTCGCGATTCTGGACGAGACATCGGCATGGACGGTTGGCGATTCCTCTCCCTCACGAAGTGGGGGAGAGGTGCCGAGCGTAGCGAGGCGGTGAGGGGGCTCTTCATGTCTTGTCGCCGACCACGTAACGCAGGTCCGTGGCGGTGACGTTCTCCGTCAGCCGGCCGTCAAGTGCGGCGAGGATGGTGTCGCAGACGCTTTCCGTCCTTGTGAGGACGTCGACATTCCAGAACCGCAGGATCGAGTACCCACGCGAGCGCATGAACGCGTCGCGCGCTCGATCTCGTGAAGTGTCGGCATGCTGGCTGCCGTCGACTTCAATGACCAGACGAGCCTGCCGGCAGGCAAAATCAGCGAAGTAGGGACCTATCGGATGCTGTCGGACAAATTTATGGCCCCCGAGCTTTCGATCCTTCAGCTCGTTCCATAGACATGCTTCGGCGACGTTGCCGCCGATGCGAAGGGTACGGGCACGGGCGGTCGTGCCGGGCTTGCGACGGCTTCCGTCCGTCATCACTTCTCCCCCACCGGTTTGCTGCTTAGACCACCTTGCCGGGGCGAGCCACTTGTCTCGCCTGCACTCCGGGGCCCGCACTTCGTGAGGGAGAGGAACCGCCAATCCCTGGCAGCATGCCACTCGATCAGCCGGTGCCCAGGAAATCACAGTCACCCCGCATCCTCCAGCACCAGCTCGGCGCCCTTCCAGCCGGTCATGATCGAGGCGGCGTTGGTGTTGCCGGTGATGTTGTCGGGGAAGATCGAGGCGTCGATGACGCGCAGGCCTTCAAGCCCGTGGACACGCAGCCGGGGATCGACCACCGATCTCGCCGGGTCCGGGCCCATGCGGCAGGTTGAAACAGGGTGGTAGACGGTGCCCGAGCGCTTGCGGAAATCCTGAATCAAGTCGGCGTCGGAAGCGATTGATGGACCTGGCAAAACCTCTTCCGCGATGATGTCCGCGATGGGCGACTGCGCGGCGAGCTTGCGCAGGAACTTGACCGCGTCGAGCATCTCGGCGACGTCGCTGTTGGTGGAAAACGCATTGGGCGTGATGCGCGGCTGGGCGGTCGGATCGGCGGAGCGGATCATGATCTCGCCACGGCTCGACGGCCGGCAGTTGGACAGGCCGATGGAAAAGCCGGGGAAGGGATCGGGCGTCAGGATCGGGCGCTCGCCGGCCTTGGGCAGCACGGTGGAAAAGACCTGGAAATAGAGCTGCATGTTGGGGCGGGCGCGGCTCATGTCGGTGCGGAAGAAGCCGCCGCCCTGGTTCATGCTCATCGACAGCGGGCCGGAGCGGAGCAACAGATATTGCATGCCGGCCAGCGCCTTGCCCCACCAGGGACGCAGCAGCTGGTTGAGCGTCGGCACCTTGGCCTTCCAGGTGTAGTTGATGCCCTGATGGTCCTGCAGGTTGCGGCCGACATGCTCGTTGGCGTGCAACACATCGATGCCGAGACCGCCGAGCTGGGCAGCGGGGCCGATGCCCGAGAGCTGCAACAGCTGGGGCGTGTTGATCGAACCGCCCGACAGGATCACCTCGCGGCCGGCGCGGGCAGTCTTCCTGGCGCCGTTCTTGACATACTCGACGCCGACGGCGCGCTTGTCCTCGAACAGCACTTTGGTGACCAGCGCATCGGTCTCGACCCGCACGTTGGGACGTTTCATCGCCGGGCGCAGGAAGGCCCGCGCCGCCGACATGCGGCGACCACCCTTGGTGGTGATTTGATAAATGCCGGCACCCTCTTGGGTCTCGCCGTTGAAGTCCTGATTCAACGGCAGGCCGGCCGCTTGCGCGGCAGCCAGGAAGCGGTGGGTCAGCGGGTGGACGTTCTTTCGGTTGTCGGTGACATGGACCGGGCCGCCGATGCCGCGCAGCCTGGTCGCGCCTGCCTGGTTGTCCTCGATCGCCTTGAAGGCGGGCAAGAGGTCGTCAAAACCCCAGCCGGGATTGCCGGCGTCGCGCCAGGCATCGAAGTCCTCGGCAGCCCCCCGGATCCACACCATGGCATTGATCGAGCTCGATCCGCCGAGGATTTTTCCGCGCGGCCAATGATCCTTGTTGCCGGCAAGGCCGGGGTCGGCCTCGGCGGCGTAGTTCCAGTTCACGGCGGGGTCGAAGAAGGTCTTGCCGTAGCCGAGCGGCATCTGGACGAAGAAACGGCGGTCGGTGCCGCCGGCCTCCAGCACCAGCACCGAGAAGCGTCCGCTGGCCGACAGCCGCTCGGCCACCACCGAACCGGCGGATCCTGAGCCGACTATGATGAAATCGAACGTCTGCATGCTGGTTGCGGCCTGTCGGAATTCCACGATGCGGCCAGACTATCGCCTCGGCAAAAGGCTTCGGCGTCGGTTACGGCATGGCCTGTGAAAAATACGACCGGGCGATGCCAGATATGCGGCGTTGACGCGGCCGCGGCAGCAAAGATACGGGTGAGGCAGGGAACGATTCAGGGGGAAGACGATGGTCCAGTATGCCGATGGCCAGCCGCGCGGCGAACTCACGCTGAGGACGCTCGCTATGCCGGCCGATGCCAATGCCGCCGGTGACATCTTCGGCGGCTGGGTCATGGCGCAGATGGACCTTGCCTGCGGCATCCGCGCCGCCGAACGCGCCCGCGGCCGCGTGGTGACGGCGGCGGTCAAGGAAATGGCCTTCGCCAAGCCGATGAAGATCGGCGACACGCTGTGCATCTACACCCATGTCGAGCGCGTCGGCCGCACCTCGATGACGCTCAAGGTCGAAGCCTGGGCGCAGCGTTATCTCTCCGACATGATGGAAAAGGTGACCGACGCCGACTTCGTCATGGTCGCCCTCGACACGCAGGGCCGGCCGAAGCAGGTGCCGGCGGAGTAGGGGCGGCAGGACCTCGTCCTTCCCAGGTCGCGCCCTCATTTTTTCGCGCGACGGCGTCGCCAATGTCGCCCAACTGACGGTACCGGGTCACGCCCGCTTGCGGGCCCGACACCGACCCAATCAGCCGCTCACTCCGCCACCGTGTCAAATTTCATCCGTGCCTCGGCGACGCGGCGCTGGTTGATCCGCGCCCATTCGCCGAGTGCTGCGACCGGCACCAGCAATTCGCGGCCGAGATCGGTCAGTTCGTAGTCGACGCGCGGCGGGATCGTCGGGAACACGGTGCGGGAGACGAAGCCGTCGCGCTCGAGCCCGCGCAGCGTCGTGGTCAGCATCTTCTGCGAAATGCCGCCGATGGCGTGACGAAGCTCGTTGAAGCGCATCGGGCCGTCGCCGAGCTTGCCGACGACGAGCACGGTCCATTTGTCGCCGACACGCTGCAGGATATCGCTGACGGCGCGGCAGTCTTCGGTGCGGTGCGGGTGCCTCGGTTTCAAAAAGGTGCCTCCTTGTGCAGGCGTTTCTCGGTCACCAATATAGTGTCGGTATCGAACAGATACCAATTCCGCCCGAGATACCAAGTAACCTACAGAGAGGTTCCTGCCATGTCCAAGCCCAAGATCGCCATCGTCGTCGGCTCGACGCGCGCCACCCGCTTTGCCGACGTGCCCGTGGAATGGTTCGCCAAGATCGCCAAGGCCCATTCCGACATCGAGGTCGAGATCGTCGACCTCAGAGATTTCCCGCTGCCGTTCTTCGACGAGGTCGCCTCCTCGGCCTGGGCGCCGTCCCAGAATGAAGTCGCCCAGCGCTGGCAGAAGAAGGTTGCCGAGTTCGACGGCTTCGTCTTCACCGCCGCCGAATACAATCACGGCCCGACCGCCGTGCTCAAGAACGCGCTCGATTACGCCGCCAAGGAATGGAACAAGAAGCCGGCAGGGTTCATCGGCTATGGCGGCGTCGGCGGGGCGCGTGCCATCGAGCAGCTGCGCATGCATGCCGTCGAGCTGCAGATGGCGCCGACCAAGGCTGCCGTGCACATCGTCTGGGCCGATTTCCTGGCCGTGCGTCAGGGCGAAAAGAAGCTGTCGGATTTCGAGCATCTCAACCAGTCCGCCAATGCGCTGGTCGACGAGATCGCGTGGTGGGCCAGGGCGCTCAAGATCGCGCGTGAGGCCGACGTGCTTGCCGAAGAAGCCAAGGCTGCCTGAGCAGCAATCCCAGGTTACTCCCAAAAAAAGGGGTGGCGCGAGCCACCCCTTTTTCTTTTGTCCCATCTGGGTTCGAGTGAATTGGCCCTCACTGGGCAGGTGAGGGCTGTTCGATACGTCGCGTCAGCGTGCCGGTTCGCGCTGCGCGCCGGGCAGGCGGGCGGCCAGCACCTTGTCGATGCGGCGGCCGTCGAGGTCGACGACCTCGAAACGCCAGCCCTGCGCGTCGACGCATTCGCCGGTCGAAGGCAGATGATGCATGTGCGACAGCACATAACCGGCCACCGTTTCGTAATCGCGGTTCTCCGGCAGGTCGATGCCGAGCAGATCTGCCATCTCGTCGGCCTGCATGTAGCCGGCGAGCAGCCACGAGCCGTCCTCGCGCTGGACGGCGAATTCTTCCTCGTCCTCGTCGAGGTCGGAGCGGAAGACCCCGGTGATGGCCTCGAGAATGTCGGCAGGCGTGACGATGCCTTCGAAATGGCCGTATTCGTCATGGACCAGCGCCATCGGCACGTCGGACTGCTTGAGGGTTGCCAGCACGTCCAGCGCATCGGCCTGGTCGTGGACGATGGGCGCGGGACGGATGTGCTGGCGCGGGTCGAACGGACGGCCGGCGAGCAGGGCTGCCAGCAGTTCGCGTGTCTGGAGCACGCCGACCATGGCGTCGTCGGAGCCTTCGCCGGCCGGCAGGCGCGAATGCTGGGTTTCCATGAGAAGCTTGCGAACGGCCGCCTCGTCGGCCTGAAGGTTGATCCAGTCGACATCGGTGCGCGGGGTCATGACGGCGCGCACGGCACGATCGCCGAGACGCATGACGCCGGCGATCATGCGGCGCTCATCCGATTCGATGGTGCCGTGATGCTCGGCCTCGGCGACCAGCATCTTGATCTCCTCGTCGGTGACCTTTTCCTCGCTCTCGCCGCGCTGGCCGAGCAGCCAGAGGACGGAGCGGCCGGAGATGTCGAGCAGCCAGACCAGCGGCAGGGCGATCTTGGCGAGCAGCGCCATGGCGGGGGCGACGCGGGATGCGACGCGCTCGGGATCGCGCAGCGCGATCTGCTTGGGCACGAGTTCGCCGATGATCAGCGAGGCATAGGTGATGATGGCGACGACGATGCCGACGCCAAGCGCGTTGGCCGCACCGACGCTCAGGCCGTTGGCGATGAGGAAGGAACTCAGCCTTTCGCCGAGCGTGGCGCCGGAGAAGGCGCCCGAGAGAACACCGACAAGGGTGATGCCGATCTGCACCGACGACAGGAACTTGCCTGGGTCGGCACCGAGTTCGAGAGCGCGCGCCGCACCATTGACGTTGCGGTCAATCATGGCCTTGAGGCGCGCGGGACGGGAAGAGACGATGGCAAGTTCGGACATTGCCAGAAGGCCGTTCACACAGATGAGGACGACCACGATACCGATTTCAGCGTAAAGCATAGCCGCTGCTCAATAGCATCTCGACTGCCGTTTCGGAAAGGTGTTCGCTGAAACTCTTTCGGCAACCGCCATCGCGCCGCCGCTACTTGGCCTCGACCAGCACGGCCATGACGATCTTTCCGTCGGTGAAATAGGGGTTGCCCTGGGCATTGCGGCTCGCCGCGATGAAGCCGACGCCGGCTTCGGCCCTGGTCGATTGCAGGCTGCCGACGGCATCGAGGCTGGCGATCACATAGTCGCGCGCGGCATCCAGGTCGGCGGCGATGCCGTGGCTTTCGCTGCCGCCCATGTCGGAGTGTTCATCCAAGGTGGCTGTTCCGTACCAGGTGGGGCGGCGTCCGTCGCCGCTGGCAAAGCTGTGCCAGAGGCGCAGGCGATGGCGCTCCTTGCGACCGGCATCCGCCATGCGCTCGAACGCCATGTCCTCGGACTTGCCGTTCAGCAGCAGGATGCCTGATGGCAGGTTGTCTTCCTCGAAGCCGGGCAGGGAGGACGGGTTGTTTTCGTCGGCAAAGACGGGGCTCTGTCTGTCGGCCGGGCTCCAGCCGGCGGTCTCCATGGCGCTGACCACGTCGTGTTCGGTGCCGACCAGCCCGACATTTATCGGCTCGCCGTCGGCGCCGTCAGGCGTTTGCGTCATGTAGGATCCGGGCTCGAGCGCACCGTCGAGCAGGCGCGACGACCAGAAGGCCGATGTCATGAAATAGGCGAGCACAAGGTATGTCGCGCAGATGGCGACGAACCAATAGGTCGCCTGTCGAAACAGATTTCCTCGTGCCATTTGACGCCGTCGCTCGCCAAACCGAACCAAGAATAAGCACAGACTAAAGAAATAGGCAATTGAACCTGTGCAGGCCGACGAAAACGACTACCGGTTGCTTTTCCTCACATCAGCGGCAGGCGCGATAGCCGTTGCGGCGCTGCTTGATGTCGAAGTGGAAGTGGTTGCGGTGATCGTAGTTGTAGCCGGGGCCGAGCACCGTGTTGAAGTAGCTGCAGCCATCGGCGCGGATGGTGTTGAGGAAGCCGCGGGTGCGGAAGGCGAACAGGCCGGGCTTTTCGACGTCGATGTCGCGGCCGCTGTTGAGTTCGATGCGCATGATGTCGAGCGCATTGCCCTTGCCATGCTCCGACAGCGTGCGGGTGCCGGCGATCTTGCGGCACGAATAGCTCGAGCCCTGGTGAATGGTCTTCACGCCCGAGAAGTAGCGCAGGCGGGCGGCGGGAACGAGGTCGCGCTTGGTCCAGGCGGCGAAGCTGGCCGCCATCTGGCAGGTCACGGTCGCGGCCGGCTTCATCTGCACCGAGCCGATGGCCGAAACCTTAACCGGATAGTCGATGCCGCAGGTCGGGCCGTCCTGGATCGACGGCAGGTCCTGGTATTGCACGCCGAGCTTCTTCAGATCGGAGCGGCAGTCGACCTCGTCGGCCGGCATCACCGCAGGCACGCGCTGCGGCACCGTCCGCTGCAGCGTCGAGGGATCCTCGGGCTTGGGATAGGCGACCATATAGGGATTGGACGGTACCAGCGTCTGCATGCCGCGGCCCTGGGCCGGGGCGAGCGAGGCGGTCTGCACCGGCTGGGGCATCTGCGGCTCGATCTGGCCGAGCTGTTCGGCCTGGGCGTCGAGTGTCGGCTCGATCGGGGCGGAAGCCATCGTCTGCGGCTCGGGCACCATGATCGGCGCGGGTTCCGCCTGCTGCGCGATCGCGGCACGGGGCAGGGAGGCCGTCTGCGAGCCGACATCGACAGCCGGCTGCAGGGCGAAGACGTCGCCCGTGGTGCAGGCGCTGACGCCAAGGCCCGTGGCGGCCAGTGCCGCAGCAAGCCACAGCAGCCGCTTATGCGGCAGGCTGGCTGGTTTGGCTGTGATTTTGGCGCGCGAATGTGCGGCCATGCGCAGGCTCCTGTCCCTTAACGGAACGAACCTAGCCGTTAACCGTAAAGGAAAGGTCAGCGCCGGGATTCATGGCTGCGGCGGAAATGCGGCTGGGGTTTTGGGCGCCATGTCGGTGGGCCGGCTATTGGCAAAATGTGCCGCCGTTCCTGCGTGGCGCCAGGTCGAAATGGAAATGCCTTGAATGATCGGCGTCGCTGCCGGGGCCGAGCACCGTCTTGAACGGACCGCAGGCGGCCTTGCGGACAGCGGCGAGAAATTTCGCCTCGGCTTGCGGCGGGGCCGGTTCGACCTCGATCTCCTTGCCCTTGGACAGGGTGAAGCCAGAGATGTCGAGCGCATTGCCGAAGGCATGCTCGGACAGCTTTCGTGTGCCGTTGCGAGGCCGGCAGACATAGCCGGAGGCCTGGCCGATCGAGGCCAGCTCGTCGCCGAACTCCGCCTTTGCCGCCGGTGCGATCACATCGGCGGCGAACCGCACCGAGGCCTCGGCGGTGGCGCAGTTGACCACCGCGTCGGGCTCGAGGTCGACCGAGCGCGACAGGCGCTTGAGCTTGAGCGGAAAGGGCAGCGCACAGCCGTCGGCGGCACTTTGCGCCGGGCTTTCGTCGAACTCGGCGCCGAGCTGTTTCAGGCGCGCCCGGCAGGCCGTCTCCTCGGCGGGCATGGTGACAGGTCTTTGCGCATGGGAGCGCGCGTCGGGCAGCATTTGCGGGGCGGGAGGGCCGAACATTTCGCCCGGCGCTGCCCGTGGCGCGCTTGGGCCGTCCGGACGCGGCTGCGGTATCGGGATCGCGGCCTGCTCGGCGGGCCGTTGGTCAGGCTTGGGCTGCGGCGCGTCGGTCAGCGGCGACAGCTGGGGTATCGGCGCCTGTGCCGGCAAATCGGGCTGCCTGGCCGATGCCTCAAGTGACGAGGCGGCCAGAAGGGCAGGGACAAGAAGCAGGAATGCGGTGTGGCGCGGGTCCAAAGGCATCGCCGTCAACGGTCGATGCCATCGGCGGTTGCGATTTCGGGCGCCGTCGAGGCATCACTTTCGGTGACGCCGGTGTCACCGAAACGCCTGAGGCCTTACGGTCAGGCGCCCAGCACCTCGAGCCCTTCCTCGAGCCAGTCGCCCAGCATGGGCATGCCGAGCAGGTATTTCGCGGTGCGGCGGTTGCCGCGTTGGCGGGCTTCGGCCACGGCATCCTGCCATTCGGACGCGTCGTAGTCACCGCGTCCGACCCAGGCGAGCGCCACCAGTTCGGCGGCTTCATCGACGTTGAGGTCGCCGATCAGTTCGCGCAGCTCGCGGGCAGTGAGGTCTTCGGCCTCTTCCTCGGCAAGCCCGTCGTGGTGATGGTTGTCCCTGGCGTCGCCATCGAACTCGACCTCGTGCTCGGCGCCATCCTCGTAGTCTTCGTTGACCGCAGCACTGATCGCCTTGGCCTTGAGGATGAACAGGCGAACCGTGTCCGGTCCGATGGACAGGTCCCAATCCTTGTCACGCCGTTGCTGCACGATCGCGCTCCGGTCACAGGTCCATGATCCTGGGGCACCTTGGTGCGTCCGTCCGGACGCAGAGCGCTCCAGGCCAAGCCTCCCGCCCTGATGATACCGCATTTGGCGGCGACGTCATCAACTCGTTGTTTCGGCAGCCCGCTTCCGGTTGACATGACGCTGCGTCGGGCTGAAAGAAGGCCGAATTCCTCTCCCTCCATACACGGTTTCCCGCCATGGCAATGCTCCTGTCGCCGAAGATACTTCCGGTGCTGATGCTGATCGCATCCAACGTGTTCATGACTTTTGCCTGGTACGGGCACCTCAAGTTCAAGGCGGCGCCCCTTTATGCCGCCGTCATCTTCAGCTGGCTGATCGCCTTCTTCGAGTACTGGCTGGCGGTTCCGGCCAACCGCATCGGCCACGAGGTCTATTCGGCCGCCGAGCTCAAGACGATGCAGGAGGTGATCACGCTCACCGTCTTCGTCATCTTTTCGGTCTTCTATCTCAAGGAAGGCATCACCTGGAACCACGCGCTCGGCTTCATGCTGATCGGCGGCGGGGCCGCGCTCATCTTTCGCGGCTGATGCCGGACGAAATGCCGCCGCCCATGCGTTGACCTCGCCGAGGGGACGCAATGGTGGAGGTTAAGCCATGCAAACCCGATATCTCAAACTCCTGGCAAGCGTGCTCGTTTCATTGCCGCTGTTTGCGGCTCCGGTGCTTTCGTCCGGTGGCGGCGGAGGGGGCGGAGGCGGCGGTGGTGGAGGCGGCGGAGGCGGTGGCGGCGGCGGAGGTGGCATGTCCGGCGGCAGCGGCGGTACCCAGATCAAGTGCCGTCCCGGTCTCATCTACAGCATCAGAAGCAAGAAGTGCGAGCATGCCAAGGCGGGCATGATCGACGACGAAAGCCTGTTTCTGGCCGGCCGGGCGCTGGCCATGGACGGCAAATATGACGATGCCATCAAGGTGCTGACGCTTGCTGCCGACAAGACCGACGCGCGCATTCTGAATTATCTCGGCTATTCGCACCGCAAGGCCGGGCGAACGCTTGTCGGCCTGGGCTACTACCAGGAGGCGATCCGCAACGACCCCAACTACATGCCTGTGCGGGAATATCTCGGCGAAGCGCACCTGACCTTCGGCGACATAGCGGGCGCCCGGGCGCAGCTTACCGAAATTGCCAATCGCTGCGGCACGAGCTGCCGCGAGTATGGCTTCTTGTCGGAGCAGATCCACGGCTACGTCAAAAGCTAGGCAGCTATCCGGTGCGGCCTTTCGCTGCCGAGCCCGAAGGGCCCCCGGACGTTCGGTGTTTTCAACGCTCGGCCGGATGAAACATCGCCTGAAATGCGTTAGCTTCCGTATGGGCAATCTCAGGAGGTGGCAATGCAGTCCCGATATCTGATGCTTGTGGCTGGTGCTGTGGTGGCGCTGCCGTTGTTTGTGGCTCCGCTGTTTGCGGCGGGCGATGGCGGCAGCACTCAGCAGCCCAAGTGCCCCGATGGACAGGTCTACAACGGCAAGACCAGCAAGTGCGAAAAACCCAAAGCGGGCATGATCGACGACGACAGCATCTACAAGGCCGGCCGGGCGCTGGCCATGGACGGCAAGTATGACGAGGCCATCAAGGTGCTGACGCTTGCCGCCGACAAGACGGACCCGCGCATCCTCAACTATCTCGGCTACTCGCATCGCAAGGCCGGCCGCGTGCTGGTCGGCCTCGGTTATTACCAGGAAGCGCTGCGCAACAATCCGGACTACACGCTGGTGCGCGAATATATGGGCGAGGCCCATCTGATGCTTGGCGACGTCGCTGCCGCACGCGTGCAGCTTTCCGAGATCGAAAAGCGCTGCGGCAAGGGTTGCCGCGAATACGGCATGCTCGAAGAGCAGATCGAGAGCTATCTGAGGGGATAAGCGAATAGTGAGTGGTGAGTAGTGAGGGGGCGGCGCTGGCTGCGACCGCTCTACTCACTATTGCCTGTTCACTCCCTTGCCGCTCGCAAATCCGGCCTCCCGACACTATCTGATAGCCATCACCAACAAGGGAGAAGCCGCATGACGACCGAGCAGGCAATTCTGGCTGGCGGGTGTTTCTGGGGAATGCAGGATCTGATCCGGCGTCTTCCCGGCGTCGTTTCCACGCGCGTCGGCTACTCTGGCGGCGACGTGCAGAATGCGACCTACCGCAACCATGGCAGTCACGCCGAGGCCATCGAAATCGTCTTCGACACGTCGAAGACGGATTTCCGCAACATCCTGGAGTTCTTCTTCCAGATCCACGACCCCACGACCCTGAACCGGCAGGGCAACGACCGCGGAACGAGCTATCGTTCGGCGATCTTCTACACCTCCGATGCGCAGAAGCAGGTTGCCGAAGAGACGATCAAGGACGTCGATGCGTCGGGCCTGTGGCCGGGCAAGGTGGTGACCGAACTGGCCGCCGCCGGCGACTTCTGGGAAGCCGAGCCGGAGCATCAGGACTATCTCGAGCGCTATCCGCACGGCTACACCTGCCATTTCGTCCGCCCGGGCTGGAAGCTGCCGCGCCGGTCGAGCGCTGCCTGACATTTTACGAGGCAGTTTGGCTTGCGGCGGCGGCGCGTCGCCGCGGGGCCACGGCATGAACCAGGGGATCGGGCCAGCGCCCGGTCCCTTTTTGCTGCTTGCCCGATCCCAGCTTGAATGGCTGGTTCCTAGAGCATTTTCGCTTTTCTTCGAGCCGCGAAAACACTCCATCTCCTTGTTTTGACGCAATTCCGGACGGAAAGCCGCTGCGCATTTTTCCTGGAATTGCTCTAATCCGCCCTCGACAGCCTGATCACTGTGCCGTCATCCTCATCCGTCAGCAGCCAGATCGCACCATCGGGCGCTTCGACCACGTCGCGGATGCGGCCGAAGCTGTCCTGAAGCATGCGCTCCTCCGACAGGATTTTTCCGCTGGCGTCGCGGTGCAGGCGGACAAGCATCTGGTACTTCAGCGCGCCCACGAGAAGGTCGCCCTGCCATTCGGGAAACATCTTGCCGCGGTAGCTGACCAGTCCTGACGGCGCGATCGACGGGTCCCAGTAATAAAGCGGCTGCTCGTAACCGGGCGCGGCGGTTCCGATGCCGATCTTTGAGCCGTCATAGTCGGTGCCGTAGGTGATGACAGGCCAGCCATAATTCTTGCCGGCTTCGGGGTGGTTGATCTCGTCGCCGCCCTTGGCGCCGTGCTCGACCGTCACCAGCCCGCCCATGACGGGGTCGAGCGACGCGCCCTGGATGTTGCGGTGGCCCTTGGACCAGATCTCAGGCGCCATCTTGTTGCCGTCGGGCGAGGGGTTGTCGGAGGGAACCGATCCATCTGTCTTGATGCGCACGACGGCGCCCGCGGCGTCGTGCATGTCCTGTGAGCGCATGCGCTGGCCGAGGTCGCCTGTCGTGATGAACAGCGTGCCGTCGTCATTGACGATGATGCGCGCGCCGAAATGGACCCGTGCTTGGGACTTCTTGTCGGTTGCGAAGATGACCTTGAGGTCTTCGAGGCGCGGGGCGGAACCGTCACGCACCAGCCTGGCGCGCGCAACCGTCGTGCCGATGCCACCGGGGCCGGCTTCCGAATAGGCGAAGAAGATCGTGCCGGATGTCTCGAAGTCCTTTGAAACAGCGATATCGAGCAGCCCGCCTTCGCCGCCGGCGGCAACCTTGGGCACGCCCGCGACGGGCCTGGACAGGCCGGAATCGGTGAGGATGCGGATGCGGCCGGGGCGCTCGGTGACGACGGCTCCGCCATCGGGCAGGAAGGCGAGGCCCCAGGGATGCTCGAGGCTGTCGGTGACGACGTCGGCGCGCAGCCTGACCTCGTCCGTGGCAAAGGTCAGGCTCTCGGCCGAAGCGCCTTGCGAGGACAGCATCAGTGTCATGGCAAGCAGTGAAATCCTGAAAATCATCGCCCGTCAGTTTCCGTTGCGTCGTTGCCGGCATTGCAACGCGTCGAAGCCCTGCAAATCCAATCACAAGGGGGTGACCGCAAGCCTCTGCTCAGGCCGCTTGCCAACAGGCCGATGGGTGCCGCCTCATTTTTTGACGTGAATTCTGCTGGAGTATTGCTATATTGAGCGGACATCGATGTGAGACGGTTCCGTTGGCGAGGCCACCGGACCGTTTTCTTTTTTGTGCCTCGCGGCAGAAAAGATGCGCGGGGCAAAGGCCAGGAGAGGTCGACTATGAACAAGGTTCCGATGACGGCGGGTGGATTCGTCGCGCTGAAGGAAGAGCTGCGCTGGCGCCAGCAGGAAGAGCGTCCGCGCATCATCGAGGCCATTGCCGAAGCTCGCTCGCATGGCGACCTGTCGGAAAATGCCGAATATCATGCGGCCAAGGAATCGCAGAGCCTCAACGAGGGTCGCGTCAACGAACTCGAGGACCTCATCGCGCGCGCCGAGGTGATCGACGTCACCAAGCTCAATGGCGACAAGATCAAGTTCGGCGCCACGGTGGTTCTGGTCGACGAGGACACCGAAGAAGAGAAGACCTACCAGATCGTCGGCGACCAGGAAGCCGATGTGAAGCTCGGCCGTATCTCGATCTCGTCGCCGATCGCGCGTGCGCTGATCGGCAAGGAAGTGGGCGACGCCATCGAGGTCAACGCGCCGGGCGGCGCACGCGGCTACGAGATCGTCCAGGTCCAGTTCATCTGAGGCGAGGCACGGCTTGGCAGTCACGCTGCCGGATCAGGCAAAGATGACCGAAACGAAAGCCCGCGCCGGAAACCCCGGCGCGGTCGACATGGCGCGCATCGAGGTGGTGGCGCCCAATCTCAAGAAGCGCCTTTCAGGCGTCACCAGCACCATCGTGCAGCTGGTGCCGGTGCAGGCTCGCGACCTCGGCATCGCCGTGTTCGGGCCGGGCCTGCCGGACAGCCTGCCGAAAATGCGCTGGTGGCAGCTGCCGTTGCTGCTGAAGCGGCCATCCTCCGGGCGGCCGCGCATCTGGCACGCCCGGCGCAATGTCGAGATGGTGGCCGGGCTGGTCCTTCGTCACGTCTTCCGTGCGCCGCTCAGGCTTGTGTTCACCTCTGCCGCCCAGCGCGATCACAGGCCGTTCACCAAGTGGCTGATCCGCCGGATGGACGGCGTGATTGCGACCAGCCGTCTTTCGGGGGGCTTCCTCGAAGTGCCGCACAAGGTCGTCATGCACGGTGTCGACCTCGAAAAATTCCATCCTGCGCGCGGACCTGAAGATGCGTTCGCCGCAGCTCGCCTGCCCGGCAAGCATGCCATCGGCTGCTTCGGTCGTGTCCGCCACCAGAAGGGCACGGACCTCTTCGTCGATGCGATGATTTCGCTGCTGCCCCATCACCCCGAATGGACGGCTGTCATCACCGGCCGTGTCACCGCAGAGCACAAGGGCTTTGCCGACGAGCTTGCGCAGCGCATCGCTGCCGCCGGTCTTTCGGACCGCATCCTGTTCCTCGGCGAAGTGCCCGATGTTGCGGTCTGGTATCGACGCGTCACCGTCTATGTCGCGCCGTCCCGCAACGAGGGTTTCGGCCTGACGCCGCTCGAAGCCATGGCCTCGCGCACGGCCGTGGTGGCGAGCACCGCCGGTTCCTACCAGGAGATCGTCACGCCGGGCGTCACCGGCGCCGTCGTGCCTGCGGGCGATGGCGGTGCGTTGCGCGAGGCGATCAGGCCTTATCTCGACGATCCGGCGCTGGCGGCGATGCATGGCTCGGCAGGGCTCGAGGATGTGACAAAGCGCTTCCGCCTCGAAAACGAGGCGACCGGCCTGCGCGAAGTCTACGAGCGGGTGTGGGCGCAGGGCTGAAGCAACCGCCGACGCTGGGGAAAGTCACGGCCGTTCAATTGCGTCAGGTTGTATTCTGGATTTGACTCAACTTCTCGCCTGGGTTGCTTGCCCGTTTTTGGGGAAATACACAGATTTCCTCACATCCTGACGGATTTCCTGATAGAGACAGGAGCTTGTAAAGCCGTCTGCTCCCGGCTTGCCTCAGGCTGACGTTTGCCGTATTGCCGCATCGGGTTCGGGGGCACGATTATGCGAGATCGTGCTTGAAAACATTTGCTATCAACCTCGATGGGCTGGGCAGCCTGTCCGGGCAACGGCCAGATGCAGACATGGTCGGCGTTGTGGCGACCGCCTATGTCATGTCCGGCAATGTCATGTCTGGTGAAGCCTGTCAGCGCCTCGGGAGAGGCAGTTGAACGGCCGTTCTTTGACTTTCGGGCGCGTCGAGGATACGCACGGCGAGACGCATGGCGTCGCGCCGGTGGCTACAATGGATGCGATCGACGAGGGATCCGCGAGGTCTGCCCGTTCCGGCGGGTTGGTCGACTATTTGTTTGTCGCGCGCGACAACAATTATGGCCTCACACGGGACGTCAAACTGCTGGTGGAGGCGATCGGCGAGGCTGGCGGACGGTCGGGCTTTGCGGCCAGCCGCGGGCGCAGGCTGCTGGACTGGCTGCTGCGCCGGCGAGCGGCCTCGGCCATCATCCATATCGAGCGTGCATTTCCCGCCTGGTTTTCCGCCGGGGCGCGGAATTTCCTCATCCCCAATCAGGAGCGCTTTCCGCGTCGGCATATCGCGAGGCTTCGCAGGATCGATCGTGTCCTGGCCAAGACCCGGCATGCCGAGACCATCTTCTCGGCGCTTGGCGTGCCGACGACCTATATCGGCTTCACCTCGGAGGATCGTCTCGAGGCGAGCGTCGAAAAGGACTGGAGCCTGTTCCTCCATCTGGCCGGGGGCAGCACGCTGAAGGGCACGGAGGATGTGATGGCGCTGTGGCGCGCGCATCCCGAATGGCCAAGGCTGATCCTGGTGCAGAAGGCCGAAAACGCGCCTGACAGCGTGCCTGACAACGTGACGCTGCTTTCCGGTCATATCGATGACGGCGAGCTGAAGCGGCTGCAGAATGCTTGCGGCATTCACCTGTGCCCGTCACGGGCCGAAGGGTGGGGCCATCACATCGTCGAGGCAATGTCGGCGGGGGCCGTGGTGGTCACCACCGACGCGCCGCCAATGAACGAGCATATCGACGCGAGCTGCGGCGTCCTGGTGGATGTCGCGCGCTCCGAGCCGCGGCATCTCGGCGAGAGCTTTTATGTCGACCGCAAGGCGCTGGAGGCGGCGATCGAGAGCTTGCTGACCATGCCGGCGGCCGAGAAGGCCGTGCTTGGGACGTCGGCACGCAGTCGGTATCGGCAGATCGATGCCTCCTTCCGCGCGCATGTGGCGCGGCATCTGGGTGACGTGTCGGCCGTCGCACCGCAAGGGCTGGATACCGGGGCAAGCCAACATCCATGACCGGGAAAGCTTAGGAGAGGCGGGGATATGGGGCTTTCGGTCATCATCATCACGCAGGACGAAGAGCAGAACATCGGCCCGTGCCTGGAAAGCGTCGGCTTTGCCGACGAGGTTGTCGTTCTCGACGGTGGAAGCTCGGACAGGACCCGGGACATTGCCGCCGAAATGGGCGCCAAGGTGCATGTCGCCGGCGACTGGCAGGGTTTTGGAGTCCAGAAGAACAGGGTCCTGGCGCTGGCGCAGCAGCAGTGGGTGCTGTCGCTGGATGCAGACGAGCGTGTTTCGCCGGAGCTGGCCGATGCGATCAAGGCGGTCGTCGCAGGGCAGTCGTCGAGCGATGCCTACGAGATGTCGCGCATGACCTGGTATTGCGGCAAGTTCCTGCGCTATTCCGGAACAAGTCCCGACTATGTGCTGCGCCTGTTCCGGCGTGGCACGGCGCGCTTCAGCGATGCGCTGGTGCACGAGCGGCTGGTGCCGCAGGGTGCAGTCGCGCGGCTGCCGGGCAAGCTTCTCCACTACAGTTTCCGCAATTTCTCCGACGTTCTGAAGAAGACCGACGCATATACGGAAGCCTCGGCAAGGCAGGCGCTGGAGGCGGGGCGCACATCCTCGGTCGGCAAGGCCGTGTCGCGAGGCATGTGGATGTTTTTCAGGACCTATGTCCTCAAGCGCGGCTTCCTCGACGGCGGACACGGTCTTGCCAATGCCGTCTCGGCGGCGCAGGGAACCTATTATCGCTACCTGAAGATATGGAACGGTCAGCAGGCCGGCCCGAAGGCGCCGAAATGACTGGAGGTTCCGGCGTTCCGTCGATCACGGTCATCGTCAATACCTACAACTGGGTTCCGGCGCTCAACCTGTCGTTCCGCTCGCTGATGGCGCAGACCGATCGCGACTTCGAGATCGTGGTCGCTGACGACGGATCGGGAGACGAAACCAGGCAATTGGTGCAGCGGCTCGCTGGCGAGACCGACATTGCCGTCAACCATGTCTGGCATGAGGATGTTGGGTTCCGTCGCACGCAGATCCTCAACAAGGCCATCGAGGCGTCGCGCGGCGACTACTTGATTTTCCTCGATGGCGACTGCATCACCCAGCCGGACTTCATCCGTCAGCATCGGCGCCTGGCCAAACCTGGCTATCTGGTGACGGGAAGTCGCATCATGATGGGCCCCGACCTCAGCGCCGAACTCTGCGCGCGCGGTGACGTCGATTTCAGTGCCCTGAAACACAATGCGCTGCGATACCGGGCAGGGGGCCAACTGGCCAAGGTCATCCCGCTGTTTGTTCGCCTTCCCGATGCCGGCTTCCGCAACTACCACAAATTCACCTGGCGGCGCGTCAAAGGCTGCAACATCGGAAGCTGGAAACGCGATGTCGTCAGGATCGGCGGTTACGACGAAGGCCTGACGGGCTGGGGGCATGAGGATGTCGATTTCGTCTTCCGCATGTATGAGGCGGGCATCGAGCGGCGTTCCGGTACGTGGGCAACCGAAGTCCTCCACATCTGGCACAAGATGGCGGATCGCAGCAAAGCCGAGGGCAACTGGCAGACCGTGATGGACCGAATACAGGCCTCGTCGCGCATCGCAGGCGGAAAAGTGAAATGAAGGTCTATCTGATCAATCTCGACCGTTCGCCAGAACGGTTGGCGTGGATGCGCGAGCAATGCCACGGTCAAGATATCGAAATGGTGCGAGTTGAAGCGGTTGATGCCAAGGACCTTAGTGAGGAGGAGATGGACCGGCTGAGAAGTATCTCGTCTGGTCGAAGTTCTCTTTCAGGCCCGGAATTGGCTTGCTTTCTTAGCCATAGGAAAGTTTGGGGGATTATCGCAAGTGGCGAGGAGCCGTGGGCCTTCGTAGCTGAAGACGATATTCATCTTAGCGCCAGATTTCACATTTTCTTGGAGAACTCGGATTGGATACCCGAGGGTGTCGATGTTGTGAAAGCTGAGACGGTACTCACCAGGCAAGAGGTCTCGCGCAGAAAATTTGGCGACCATTTTGGCCATCATTTACATAATATCTACTCTTATCACTTCGGTGCTGCAGGTTATTTTATTTCAAAATCGACATCCAAAAGATTGTTGAAATATACTGAAAATATTTGTGAGCCGGTAGACGAGCTTATTTTTTCGCCTACCATTGGTCTTCTGCGTGACTTGTGTGTTATGCAGATAATTCCAGCAATATGCATTCAGGACAATTATCTCAATAAAGCTCCGCTGGGCAATTCCCTTGGAAGTACGATCAGTGAGGAGAGAACTCGTTTTCGCCGACGGGATCCAAAGTCGCCAAGGCCGAAAGGGCTTGCAAAGGCTGGGCGAGAACTTCGCCGTATCGGCGCGCAGGCCACAGGAGTTCTGAAGATCATTATCGCTGTGTCACTTCGTCGATCGGTATTAAAAGTAATTCCGTTCAGATGAGGATTTTATCTTCTTGGTGTTTTTGGTGTATTTTCTCATGTTTGAGAATACGTGGGTCGCAATCTAGAAGCTTGGTGAGAATAGGATAGCAATCATGGGCAGAAAAAGGGTTCTTGAAGCGATCCTTCGTCCGATCGGTTTCGGTGTGCATCGTCTTAAAGGGGGCGAGAATAGTTTTCTTGATACTGCGCTACGGTACAAAAAGCAGGTTGTTTCGGATATCGCCCGCAAATTGGATTTCACCGTAGTACGGGGGCCGTTCAAGGGGCTTCGTTTGCTGGAGATGGGGGCTTGGAGCGACTATGACTTGCTTTCCAAGGTTCTTGGTTCTTACGAGCTTGAGGTTTTCCAAGCAGTCGAGCACCAAATTTCTCGCAGTCCCAATGTCATTGTGAATGTAGGGGCGTCTGAAGGATATTATGCTGTTGGCTTGAAGCGTCGGCTACCTGACGCCGATGTCTACACGTTTGACATCGATCAAGATTCGTTCGAGGCGCTTGATAGATGCGCTAAGCTTAACGGAGTAACTATAAATCGCCTGAAGAAATTTGATTTCAAGAATCCATTGGTGGACATTTCGAGTAGTGCTGCAGAAGTTCGACCTCTATTTGTTGTTGCTTGCGAGGGATGTGAGAACGGTATTGCCGAGATGTCTAAGTCTGTGGCCGCCGTATCCAGCTTCATCGTTGAGCTTCACGATCTTTTTGTTCCGGGGACAACCGAGCGTCTGGTGAACTTCCTGGCTCCTAGCCATGAAATCAAGCTTATCGACCAAAGTGGTCGTTTCGTGCCGGATTTTCCAGAGTTGACTGGAGTTCCTGGTCCGATCGCCTCGATATTGTTGGATGAATTTCGAGGTGCCAGTATGCAATGGATTTACGCGGTGCCGAGATGATCTCTACCGAGAATGCATTTTATTACGTTGTTGATGAACGTCTGGTCGACATGGCGTTCATTCTTGCAGGGCAGATCAATGATATCTGGAAGCAAGACGTCCATATATTTGTAGAGTCGAGTGGCGGCTCTCAGGGAGTAGGAGAGCGGCGGCAGCGCCCTGGTGTTTATTATCATGACAATCTTCTTACGCCTTTCCTTCCGAAGAATTTGCCGGAGAGCGGCAAGTGGCCTGCGATTGTCTACCTGAGAGTTTTTGCCCCTTCCTTTTTGAAGAACTACAAGCGCTTAATATATCTGGATGTGGACATCTTGCCTGTGCGCGCTGAAGAGCGGATATGGGACCTGGATCTGAATGGTAGTCTGGGAGCTGTTCACGATTATGAAGTAACGCACAATTCGCCTGTGCGGGGGATGACTCGGCAGGGTTGGCTTGAGTCCATTGGTGTGTTTGGTGGCCGTTACTTCAATTCAGGCGTTCTGGTTCTTGATACGAAGTCGTGGTGCACCATCGATTTTGCTTCTGCTCTCGAGGAGTTTGCTCGAAAGTACCGTCGGGGCATGAAAATGTTTGATCAGGATTTCCTGAATTGTTACTTTCAGGATACCTGGAAGGAGTTGAGTCCTGGCTGGAATTATCAAGCTTCTATTTTTTCACAGGGGCTAGATAGAGTCTCCTCGCCAGTTTTTATACATTTTAGTAAGCCTGATAAGCCATGGAAGGGCCGTTTTTGTTCTGACGTCTTAGATATCGACAATATCGGTAACGAGTTTTTACGTCGTCTCGCGGCCAATGCGTCCATTGACATTAGTTTTCATATCGATCCGGTCAGGCATAGTTATTTCACAGTAAAGAAACTAAATTTGCGCCGGTCTTTGTCTAAGTTGGGGGTGACGACAAAGAAGGAACGGAAGTTGCGGCGTGAATGGGATTTACGTCGTCAAAATCTTGCTGAGTATCTTGAGAGAGCTCGCAATGATGGCCGTTTCGCTGATGGTTGGAACGTTACGAATAGGCCTTTGGATTGCCGTCCAGTTTTCGACGGGAAAACCTTGAGGTTGCCAGTTCCAGAGGACGTTGTTGCAATGCTCGGTGATACGAAAGGCTGAGCATCACGCGTGGCATGAGCGGCCTCGAATCCGCGAGGCTGCCTTCGTGACTTGCTGGAGCGCCCATCCTGCCCCTAAATACCCACCAACCCTTCGTCCTTCACCTGCCTGATCGTCAGCGCCGTGCGCACGGTGTCGACATTGGGTGAGGACGTCAGTTCCTCGATGACGAAGGTCTGGAAGGTGCCGAGGTCGGGGGCGACGCAGTGGAGCATGAAGTCGGATTCGCCCGACACCATCCAGGCGCTGCGCACGATCGGCCAGCCGCGGGTGCGGTCGGCGAAGGATTTCAGGTCGACTTCCGACTGGCGATTGAGGCCGACGAGGCAAAAGGCGACGACGTCCATGCCGAGCGCTGGCGCGTTGAGCAACGCGCGGTAGCGCTGGATGATGCCCTCGTCCTCGAGGCGCTTGACGCGGCGCAGGCAGGGCGGGGCGGAGATGCCGACCCGGCGCGACAGTTCGACATTGGTCATGCGTCCGTCATCCTGCAGCTCGCGCAGGATCTTCCAGTCGATGGCGTCGAGATCGGCCTTGATGGGCATGGGTGCTCCGGAAAGTTTGCGCAAGAATCTTACGCTTTCTTGTAATTAAACTACTCGGGTGGACTTGGGGAAGCTCGGCCAGGCAAAATGCCCGCTTTGTTGCCCCGCTTTGTTGCATGACGAAACGGCAGGCCGAACTGTGCAGGCCGGGCGCAGCTGCGACAAAGCTTTCGGGGGAGGAACATCTTGTCGCCTTGCGCGGCAAGGGGGGGAACACCTAGATTAGGGGCTGTTCGCGCCCTGTTTTCGGGCGCTGCCCGTTTCCATTGACTGTGAAGGCTTCCAGATGACCGCCAAACATGCGCCAGTCCTCATCATCGGTTCAGGTCCGGCCGGCTATACGGCGGCGATCTATGCGGCGCGCGCGATGCTGAAGCCGATGCTCGTCGCCGGCATCCAGCAGGGTGGCCAGCTGATGATCACCACCGAGGTCGAGAACTATCCCGGCTTCGCCGAGCCGATCCAGGGCCCGTGGCTGATGGAGCAGATGCGTCTCCAGGCCGAGCATGTCGGCACCGAGATGATCCACGACATCATCACCGAGGTCGATCTCGACGTCAGGCCGTTCCGCGCCAAGGGCGATTCCGGCACGCTCTACACGGCCGACGCGCTGATCATCGCCACCGGCGCCCAGGCCAAGTGGCTCGGCCTGCCCTCAGAGCAGGTGTTCCAGGGCTTTGGCGTGTCGGCCTGCGCCACCTGCGACGGCTTCTTCTATCGCGGCAAGGACGTGGTGGTGGTCGGCGGCGGCAATTCGGCCGTCGAGGAGGCGCTCTACCTGTCCAACCTCGCCAAGACGGTGACGGTCGTCCATCGCCGCGACCATTTCCGCGCCGAGCGCATCCTGCAGGAGCGGCTGTTTGCCAAGGACAACATCAAGGTGATCTGGGACCACGCCGTCGACGAGATCGTGGGCGCGCCGGCGCAGAAGCCGCTGCCGCCGTCGGTGAATGCGGTGAGGCTCAAGAACGTCAACACCGGCGCCATCACCGAGATGGCGACCGACGGCGTGTTCGTGGCGATCGGCCATGCGCCGGCGGTCGAGCTGTTCGTCGGCAAGCTCAAGCAGAAGCCGAACGGCTATCTGTGGACCGAGGCGAACTCGACGCGCACCAACGTGCCGGGCGTGTTTGCCGCCGGCGACGTGACCGACGACATCTACCGCCAGGCAGTGACGGCCGCCGGCCTGGGCTGCATGGCGGCGCTGGAAGCGGAAAAGTATCTGGCCGGCATAGAAGTGCATCGCGAAGCGGCCGAATAGGCCGACCAAACGCCTTATAAACGAGGGGAAAAAATGGCGTTGGATTGGGACAAGTTGCGCGTGTTTCACGCCGCGGCGGAGGCTGGCTCGTTCACACATGCGGCGGAGACGCTGCGTCTGTCGCAGTCGGCCATCTCGCGCCAGGTGAGCGCGCTCGAACATGACATCGGCGTGCCGCTGTTCCATCGCCATGCGCGCGGCCTGGTGCTGACCGAGCAGGGCGAGATGCTGTTCCGCACCGCCCATGACGTTCTGGTCAAGCTCGAAACCATCAAGTCGCGGCTGACCGAGACCAAGGACCGGCCGTCGGGCGTGCTGCGCGTGACCACGACAGTCGGCCTCGGCGCCGGCTGGCTGACCGAGCGCATCCAGGAGTTCCTCGAGCTCTATCCCGACATCCAGCTGCAGCTGATCCTGGCCAACGAGGAGCTGGACCTGACCATGCGCCAGGCCGACTGCGCCATTCGCCTGCGCCAGCCGCAGCAGCCGGACCTGATCCAGCGCCGGCTGTTCACCGTGCATTTCCATCTCTACGCGTCGCCCGGCTACATCGCCAAATATGGCAAGCCGGCCTCCATCGCCGATCTCAAGAACCATCGCATCGTCACCTTCGGCGTGCCGGTGCCGACGCATCTGAGCGAACTCAACTGGCTGGAGACGGTGGGCGATTTCGAGAGCGGCCAGCGCGTGCCGACGCTGCAGATCAACGACATCCTGTCGATCAAGCGGGCGGTGCAGACCGGCGCCGGCATCGCCATGCTGCCCGATTATGTGGTGGGCAAGGATGCCGGGCTTGTACAGCTCCTGCCGGAAACGGAAGTGCCGTCCTTCGACACCTACTTCGCCTATCCCGACACGATGAAGGAGCAGGCCAAGCTGCATGCCTTCCGCGATTTCGTCATCTCGAAGGCGCGCAGCTGGGCCTTCTGAGGCCTGATGTCAGTCGCCGCGCCACGGCGTGAGCCGTGGCAGCCAGCCCGGCACCGACTGGCGGTAGCGCTCATAGTCGGGGCCGTAGCGGCGGGCGAGAACGGGCTCCTCATAGGCGCGTACGAAAGCCGCCATCGTCATGGCGGCCAGCAAGGCGTAGACCGCAACCAGCCAGCTCGAAAACAAAAGCGCCTGGCCGATGATGATGGCAATCACCGCCACATACATAGGATTGCGGACGTGGCGGTAGGCGCCGCCGACCACCAGCCGTTCCGTCGGCGCGATCGGGGCGGGGGTGCCCGCGCCCTCGCGGACGAAGCGGCCAAAGGCGTGCAGCAGGACGGCCAGTCCGCCTGTCATGAGCACGGCGCCCACGGCCACCTGCGGCCAGGACGCCACTTGCCGGCTGTAACCGCCAAGCAGCAGCCAGGGCAGGACGCCGGCCACCATGACCGGTGCCGCGACGAAAAAGGCAGTGCTGCCGAGGACTGCCGATGCCTTGCGCATGCCGTGCACTCCCATTCATCCGGATGCCGCCACTTTGCCCATGGATCTGTTTCTGCCGCAACAATGGACGTGGCGTGCTCGAAACGGCATCATTGCAGTGCAGCATGAATTTCGGCCCGATATTGCCGGCGGCAAGCGATGAAAATGTGCGGTGCAACAGCAAAAATCGCCGCTTTTTCGGCGAAAATTCTGGTCCTATCGCCGTTCTAACAGTGTTGGACCACAGCTCGCGTCTTTTTGCATGCGTGCGTTGCAAAATAGATGCTTGTTTCTTGGGCAAGGAAAGCACATATAACGATCATCTCCAGGGCGCGTTCCTCCTCCCATTAGCGCCCTCGAGTGTTCCCCTCTGGAGGTTAGCCTTAATCGGCACTTCCAAACAAACTCAGCCGGATCTTCTTGGATCCGGCTTTTTTGTTGCCTGGACTCAGGCTTTCCCACATCAGGCTCGATCGAACGCGCTGCGGTGCGCCACCGTCAGCGGCGCAGAGGTGCGGGGCAAATCCACCAGTCGATCTTTCGACTGCTCGGCTGACGATGCGGATGGACGCCATGTTCCAAGATGCATCTGTGTCATCGGGTCCTGGAGCACCGATGTCGTGCAAGACGACCGAATGTGAAAAGGCCGCATGTGAAGGGTCGCGTTGAAGTTTGCGTGCCGGCGTTTCGACGACGCTCAGCGTGGGCCCGTCGGACCACGCAGCGCGGCGGATGGACCTCGCGGAGGGGAGGTCGCTCTCATGGCCGCGTGGCGAGCTTGCCCGGCTGCCAAACGGCACCGACACGCGGCCGCCGGTCGACCGACGGGCGTACGCAACCTCTCGCTACATGCCCTGCCGCTCGCGTTTGCGGCTCCTGTCCTGGAGGCCGTTCCTCCTGACGAAACGGGGTTAATCTCAGGTAAAGCCGCATGGCCGCGCCACGTAACAGTGACATGTAACATCGGGTAACGTTCCCCGAACCCACTGATGCGCCTAGCTTTTACTTGGACGCGGTGATGGCGCGCCGGGAGATGGGGGCATCACCCGAACGTGCCGGGCTTAGGCAACGCGCCGCGTCCAGCAGATTGCCGACGGATCAAACGTCGGCCACGAAGCGGCGGACCTGCCGTCCCGCCTCCCGCGGAACGGTCCGCAAAAAGCGGTGTCCAGGGATTTCCTTGGACGCCGCTTTTCTTTTGCCCCTCCAAGATCACATATAGAGCGTGGTCGGATCCTTGCCGGCATAGATCTGGCCGACCTCCTGGGCATAGCCGTTGAACAGCTGCGTCGGCACCAGTTCGCCCGTATGCAGCACGCGTTCCTTGGCCTGGCTCCAGCGCGGATGCGGCACCTCGGGATTCACATTCGCCCAGAAGCCATACTCGCTCGGCTGGATCGCCTCCCACAATCCTTGCGGCTGCTCGGCGACGAAGTCGATCTTGCGGATCGACTTGATCGACTTGAAACCATATTTCCACGGCAGCGCCAGCCGGATCGGCGCGCCGAACTGTTTTGCCAGCGGCTTGTCATAGGCGCCGGTGACGAGGAAGGGCAGGTCGAGCGCCGCCTCCTCGATGGTGACGCCTTCGATATAGGGCCAGGGATAGACGAAGTCGTTCTGGCCCGGCGCCATCTTGGGATCGAGGAAGGTTTCGAAGCGGATGAATTTTGCGTCTGCCTTGGGGTTCGCCATGGCGACCAGCGCCTTCAGCGGGAAACCCGTCCACGGGATGGTCATCGACCAGGCCTCGACGCAACGGTGACGATAGAGCCGGGTTTCCAGCGGGAACTTGCGGATCAGCTCGTCGATGCCGAGCGTCAGCGGCTTGTCGACCAGCCCGCCGATCTCGATCTCCCAGGGCCGCGTCTTCAGCATCTGGGCGCTCGCCGCGATCTCCTTGTAGGTCCCGTATTCATAGAAGTTGTTGTAGTTGGCGTTGATCGCCTCTGGTGTCAGCGAGCGGTCGAGCTTGTAGGCCGCGTTCGCCTTGGCCGGATAGAGGTCGGCAGTCGGGTCCACATCCTGGGCGCGGGCCGGGCGGGGCAGGGCCGCGGCCGCGAGCCCAAGCCCCATGCCGGCGAGAATGGCGCGGCGGTTGAGGAAGATGTGCTCGGGCGTGGCCTGGGCTTCCGATATCGCCCAGCTCGGGCGGCGATGTATGACTGCCATTCGTGTGCTCCTGTCGGCCGGGAGGTTTGCCCTACGCGGCGGCGAAATCAATCTCTGCCTGTTCACATACGCGTGCGGGGTGCCCGGTGTTTCCTCGCCGGTGCGGTGGTCACGGGAGTTTGATAACGAGCGAGGCGTTCGATTGCCTGGTCCGGGAAGACGAGGGGGCTGGCTGGATGGCCTGATGGTTGCTCTGGTTTCTTGGGTGGGCAGCCTGCGGGTCGCTGCTGGCTTTGCCTGTCAGCCGCCGCACGCTCTGGGTCACCGCTCCAGCCGAGGCGAGGACTGCGCGGCGGCCATGCCGGGCGACCTAGACGGCCGCCCGGCATGACTGGTCAGGCGGCCTTGCCGGCCTGCTGCATGGCCTCGTCGGCGAGGCGGCCGGTGAGCTCGGCCATGTGGTCGAACTCGGCGCGGTAGGTGGCAACGCCTGCCGTGGCCGAGCGCAGCTCGATGATGAGGTCGCCGATCTCCGATTGCGGCATGGTCGCCTCGACCACATCCCAGCCGGGCCAGCCGTCGCGGGCGTCGTAGCCGAGGATCTGGCCGCGGCGCTGCGGCACCAGCGCGATGATGCGCGCGGTGGCGTCCGAAGGGGTGACGATCGAGACCTTCATGACCGGCTCGAGCAGCACCGGCGAGCAGGCCGCCATGCCTTCCTTCATGGCGATCTTGGCCGCCATCTGGAAGGCCATGTCGGAGGAATCGACCGTGTGGAACGAGCCGTCGGACAGGTTGACCGCGACGTCGACCACGGGGAAGCCGAGCGGGCCGGTCTTGAGGAAGTCGCGCGCGCCGGCCTCGACCGACTGGATGTACTGCTTGGGCACCACGCCGCCGGTAATGGTGTCGGTGAACTCGAAACCCGAGCCGCGCGGCAGCGGCTTGATCTCGATGACGACGTCGCCGAACTGGCCGTGGCCGCCCGACTGTTTCTTGTGGCGGCCACGCTGCTGCACGCTTTTGCGGATCGTCTCGCGATAGGGCACGGCGGGCGCATGGCCCTCGACGGCGATCTGGTTGCGGCCTTCGAGGCGTTCGCGCACGACCCGAAGATGCATCTCGCCATGGCCGGACAGAACCGTCTCGGCCGAATCCTGGTTGTGATGCAGGGTCAGCGAGGGGTCTTCCTCGGCCAGCCTCTGGATTGCCGCCGACATCTTGACGTCGTCCTTGCGCTCCTTGGGGCGCAGGGCGAAGGCATAGACGGGCTTGGGCGGTTCGAGGGCTGCCAGCTGCCTGGTGCCGCCCTTGGCCGTGGTCAGCGTCTGGCCGGTGGCGACATTGTCGAGCTTGCCGAGCGCCACGGTGTCGCCGGCGGCGGCACTTGGTTGCTTCGCCTGGTCCTTGCCGAGCATGCGGTAGATGCCGGAGACCTTCGCCGTGTCGGTGGCGTTGAGCCAGAGTTCCGCGCCGTCGGAGACGCTGCCGGAAAGGATGCGCGACACCGACAGCTTGCCGCCATGCGAGGTGTGGATCGTCTTCATCACCTGCACGATCGTGCCGCCGTCGGGCGCGCCGAGCCGCTTGCGCGTCGCCTCGACATCGGGTGCGTCGTGGCGGATGGCCTTGAGCAGGCGCAGCGCGCCGTTGCCCTTTTCAGCCGAGCCGATCAGCACCGGGGTGATCGAGCCGTTGCGCAGATCGGCGGCGAGGTCGTCGAAGATCGCGTCCTTGGGCGGCTCGATCTCCTCGAGCAGTTGCTCCATCAGCTGGTCGTCATGGTCGGCGAGCGTCTCCAGCATGGCGAAGCGGGCCTCGAGCTCGCGGGCCTTCTCGTCGCCGGGAATGTCGGCGATCTCGCTCTCGGCATATTCGCGGTAGATGTAGGCGCGCTCGAGCGCCAGGTCGATCGAGCCGACGATGACGCCGTCCTTGCGCAGCGGGATCTGGCGCAGCAAAAGCGGCGTGCGGCTGACGGGCTGTAGCAGCTTGAGCGTGTCGCGAATGCTGGCCGATGCCTTGTCGATCTTGTTGAGGAACAGGATGCGCGGCACGCCCATCTCGTCCAGCTTGCGCATGATCAGCTGCAGTGCCGGAAATTTCTTCTCGTCGGGCTCGGCAACGACGACGGCCAGGTCGCAGGCGGTCAGCACCGGTTCGGCCTCGAAGGCGAATTCGACCGAGCCGGGACAATCGACGAAGGTGATGCTCTCGCCCATGAATTCGGTCGTGGCGAAGACGGCCTCGACGCTCATGGCGTGGGCCTTGGCCTCGGGGGAGTGGTCGGAGATCGTGTTGCCGGAGGCGACCGGCTGCTGCTTGGGGATGGCGCCCGTGCGGGCGAGAAGGGCTTCAAAGAGAGTGGTTTTACCGCTGGCGTAGGGACCGACGATGGCGATGCATTTCGGTCCCGTACGCCTTCCTCCGGCGCGATTACCCATGACGAGCTGACCTCCACTCAGGCATCTTTCCCTGAAGCGGCGGCCGGCCTGTTCGGCCGTCGCGGGCACTCAAACTCTGTTCAGACCTCCTCGCGCATCGGCCCGAAGATCGGGGGCTCGACGCGCACAGTTTCAACAGGCGAGAGCGTCCTTCGCACGTCCGTCAGGACGCCGGGAACTCTCGGATTCAGCCTATCGTCACACGGCTTTGCAGCTTGGGCAAGAGGTAGAACGCGGTCGGGCGCGCCGGTCACGGACATTTGCCGGCTGCGCCGAAATGCGGCGGAAAATGTCGCATCCAGAGCCCTTACGCTGGGGCATGCCCAATCACTATTCCGCCGGGAGCAGCAACGACGGCGATCATGCCGCGCACAACCGGAGGATTTCTCTCGCATGTCGAACGAACTCGATCATCTGAGCCGCCTCGTTGTCTCAGGACGGCTGTCGCGCCGCGACTTTCTCGGCCGCGCGGCCGCCCTCGGCGTGACCGCGCTGACGGCCAACAGCCTGATTGCGGGCGCGGCCAGGGCGCAGGCGCCGGCCAAGGGCGGCATCCTGCGCGCCGGCATGGTTGGCGGTGCCGCCACCGACAGCCTCGACCCGGCCAGCTGGGCCAGCCAGGTGCCCTATACGCTCGGCCGCAGCTGGGGCGAACAGATGCTCGAGGTGTCGCCGGCGGGCGAGATCGAGCCCCGGCTCGCAGAGTCCTACGAAGCTTCCGACGACGCCAAGACATGGCATTTCAAGATCCGCAAGGGCGTGACCTTCCACAACGGCAAGGACCTGGTGCCCGACGACGTGGTGGCGACGCTGGAGCGCCATAGCGACGAGAATTCGAAATCGGCCGCGCTCGCCTTCGTCAGCCAGTTCGACAGCGTCAAGGTCGACGGCGACTATGTCGTCATCACGCTCAAGGAGCCGAACGCCGACCTGCCTTACGTGGTCAGCGACTATCACCTGATGATCCAGCCCAATGGCGGCAAGGACGACCCGACCGCCGGCATCGGCACCGGCCCCTACAAGGTCGCCGTCAACGAGCCGGGCGTGCGCCATGTCGGCGAGCTGCACAAGGGCTATTGGGGCTCCGACAAGCGCGGCCATGCCGACCAGATCGAGATCGTCGTCATCAACGACGCCACCGCCCGCACCGCCGCCCTGCAGGGCGGCCAGGTCGACCTGATCAACCGGGTCGAGCCGAAGATCGTCGACCTCATCAAGCGCGTGCCGGGCGTCGAGATCCGCAACGTCCCGGGCAAGGGCCACTATGTCTTCATCGCCCATTGCAACACAGCACCCTTCGACAACAACGACCTGAGGCTGGCGCTGAAATATGCCGTCGACCGCGAGGAGATGGTCAAGAAGGTGCTGAGCGGCTACGGCTCCATCGGCAACGACATGCCGGTGACCAAGGCCTATGCGCTGTTCTCCGACGACATCGAGCAGCGCACTTATGATCCCGACAAGGCGGCGTTCCACTACAAGAAGTCGGGCCATTCCGGCTCGGTCTTGCTGCGCACCTCCGACGTCGCGTTCCCCGGCGCGGTCGATGCCGCCCAGCTCTACCAGCAGAGCGCGGCCAAGGCCGGCATCACGCTCGAGGTCAAGCGCGAGCCCGGCGACGGCTACTGGTCGGAGGTGTGGAACAAGCAGCCCTTTTCGATGTCCTACTGGACGGGCCGGCCGACGCAGGACCAGGTCTATTCCATCGCCTATCTGTCCAAGGCCGAGTGGAACGACACCCGCTTCTTCCGCGACGATTTCGACAAGCTGATCCTGGCCGCGCGCGGCGAACTCGACCAGGTGAAGCGCAAGGAGCTCTATCGCCAGGCGGCGGTGATCCTGCGCGACGAGGGCGGCGTGATCGTTCCGATGTTCAACAACTACATCGACGCCTCCGGCCCCAAGCTCGGCGGCTGGGTGGACGATCCCAATGGCGAGCTGATGGGCGGCCATGCGCTGACCAAGTGCTGGATCAACGCCTGAACTTGGCTTTTAGCTCCATTGCGGGGAGGGCAGTCGCCCGGGATGCGTCAGGGGAGGCCCCACCCCTGACCCTTCCCCACAAGGGGGACGGGGACAATGGGGCTGTGTTGCCTCTCGAACGCGCCTGACGCCCGTGCTGTCTGTGGCACGGCGGTCAGGCAGCCCAGGCCTGAAGCTGCTCAAGCGATGCCGTTGCGCCGCCGCAGGCGATCATCAGCACGTTCTTGTAGCGCGCGAGCGCATCCACGTGGCTGTAGGCAAGCGCCAGCGTCGCGCCGCAGGCCGGCTCGACCAGCACGCGGTGGTCGTCGAGGAAGCGCAGGCATGCCTCGACAGCGTTGCGGTCGCTGACCACCACGCTGTCGACGAGCCTTTGCTGCGTTATCTCGAAGGCGCGTTCGCTGACCATGCGTGCGCCGAGCGAGGTGGCGATGCTGGTGATTGCAGGCAGTTGCACCCGTTCCTTGGCCTTCATCGCGGCGGCCAGGGAGGCGGCACCTTCGGTCTCGACCGCAACGATCGGGATATGCTCGAGACCGTTGCGCGCCAGGCCCTCGACGACGCCCGACATGAGCCCGCCGCCGCCGACCGACAGGACGACCGCGTCGAAGGAGAGGCCTTGCGCCACGACCTCGTCGATCATCGTCGCATGGCCGGTCCACAGCAGCGGATCGTCGAAGGGGTGGATGAAGGCGGTATCAGCGTCGAGCGCCGAAAGGGCGCGTTCGTTGGCCTCCTGCCAGGACGCGCCATGGACGATGACCTCGGCCCCCTCCTGCCGGATCAGGGCCTTTGCCTTGTCCGAAGCCGTCTCGGGAACGAAGACCGAGACGGGAAGCGCCAGGCGGCGGCCGGCATAGGCGACCGCAATGCCGGCATTGCCGCCCGACGACGACACGAAGCGGCGCTTGCCTCCCTTGGCATGGTGTTCGCAGGCGGCGCCGATGCCGCGGATCTTGAACGACCCCGATGGCTGCAGGGCGTCCATCTTCAGCCAGATCGACCGTCCCGCCGCTAGGCTCAGCGGGCGGGATTCAAGCAGCGGCGTGTTGAGATGCAGGGCCATCGATGTCGACCTCAAGGAAATGGGTTCGGTGCTTATGGGCCAATTCTTCAGATGGCGCCAGCAAGCAGCATCGGCCGACACCAGAAGGAGCGTTTGTCGTGCCCGGCCAGGTGCTGCTCAGGCGGCCTTGCCGGCCAGCCTGGCGCGAAGAGCATCGAGGTCCGGCACGAACCAGATCGACTTGCCCTCGTTGGTTTCGCGGACGAAGTCGCGCAGCGCCTTGCTGGCTTCGAGCTCGGCCGCGATGTCGCCGACGATGGCGCAGCGCAGGCGATAGTTGACGAATTTCTGGAAGACCTCGCCGGCGACGCCCGTGCTGAGTTTCAGGAAATCAGGTCCGAGCTGCGCCAGCGGGATGGCCAGGAGATCGGCGTGGTGCGCCCACGCGTCGGCGATGAAGTCATTGGCATCGCCCGCCACGCGGATGACTTTTTCGTCGCCGTGAAAGCTGAGGACACGCAGGGTTTCGATTTCGATCAACTCGGTCATGCCGACTGACTAATGGCCTGGCTTCTTCCCGGCAATGGGCGTGGCAGCCCTATCGCTTGGGGCAGGTGCCGGCCCTCCCTGCCAGTGCAAGCGCTATCGCCACGAGCACAAAGGCCACGGCGAAGGTGGTTCGCATGCCCAACGACGTGGCTGCGGCGGAAGCGCTGCCGGTGTCGGTCGTCGACGAAACCAGCGCGAACACGGCACCCATCACCGAGGCGCCCGACACCAGCCCGAGATTGCGCGACAGGTTGAGCATGCCGGAAACGACGCCACGCCGGCCGGGGCCGACATCGGCCATGACAGACGTGTTGTTGGCGGTCTGAAACAGGGCGTAGCCGACCGTCGTCATGACGATTGCAGCGACGTAGCCGGCAACGCCTGCCGACAACGGCATCAGCGCCAGCGTAAGCGTCCCTGTGACCATGGCCGACAAGCCCGCCAAGGTCATGGGGCGTGCGCCGAAACGATCGGCAATGCGGCCGGCCGGCACGCTGGTCAAGGCCGTGACGACGGGGCCGGTCGAAAGCGCGAGGCCGACAGACGCCGGCGCGAGCCCGAGGGCGCGGGACAGGTAGAAGGGGCCGACGACGAGCGTCGCCATCATCACAGTGGACACGAGCGCACTGGTTGCCAGGCCCGTGCCGAAGGCGGGATCGCGGAGCATGGCCAGATCGACCAGCGGTGAGACGGCTGTCTTTTCGACCTTGAGGAAGAGCGCTGTGCCCACGAGCGCAGCCAACAACAGTGCGACGTTGGGCAGCCCGAATTGACCGCGGCCAAGGGTCATGGCCAGCGCATAGGCGGCGAGCGATGTTACGAGCAACATCGTTCCGGCAACGTCGAAGTCCGGGCGGTTGGTTCGTGCGCTGTCCATGGGCAGATTGCGGTATGCCAGACCCAGGGCCAGCAGGCCGAGCGGAACATTGACCACGAAGATCGCGCGCCATCCCGGCCCCGATATCAGCAGGCCGCCGAGGGAGGGGCCAAGTGCTGTGCCGACCGCCGACATCGTGCCCAGCAGTCCCATGGCGCTCGCTATGCGCGCCTTGGGCACCGTGTCGCCGACGAAGGCCATGGCCAGCGCCATCATCGTGGCCGCGCCCAGCCCCTGCGCGGCGCGGGCGGCAACGAGCAGCCATAGGCTGGGCGCTGCAGCGCAGGCGATCGAGGCCAGGGTGAACAGCACGATGCCGCCAAGCAGCAGGCGCCTTCGGCCGACGAGGTCGCCGAGCCTGCCTGCGCTGACGACAAGCGCGGTGATGGCAAGCAGATAAGACAGCACCACCCACTGCACATGCTGGAAGGGAGCGCCAAATGCGTCTGCGAGAACAGGCAGGCTGACATTGGCGATGCTGGTGCCGAGCGACGACAAAAGCATGGACAGGCTGAGGCCCCCAAGCGCGCCGCGCACCGATACGGCTTGTCTCTCACCATTTTCCCGTTCGTGGCTCGGGGCTCTTGTTTGTGCCGTTGTCATCGCGACCTCCATGTCCTGACGGCCCCTGACAGGGCCTGCGCAGACATAGTCGCTGGCCTGATATGGCGGAATGCGCAGCATTTGCACTTGATCAGTGCGTTTGACGCCATGTCAGGGCACGGCCTATGCTCGCGCCATGAGCGCTCCCGACCTCAACCTTCTGGTGACACTCGACGTGCTGCTCGCCGAGGGCAGCGTCGCGCGCGCCGCCAGGCGGCTGCAGCTCAGCCCGTCCGCCATGAGCCGGGCACTGGCGCGGCTGCGCGAGACCACGGGCGATCCGCTGCTGGTGCGGGCAGGGCGTGGGCTGGTGCCGACCCCACGGGCGCTGGAACTGCGCGAGCGCGTCGGCCAGCTCGTCGAGGCGGCTCAAGCGGTTTTGCGCCCGGTCGAAAATCTCGATCTCGGCCGGCTTGCCAGGACCTTCACGGTTCGGACCCGCGAGGGCTTCGTCGAGAATTTCGGCCCCGCCCTCATCGAACGCGTCGGCCGGGAGGCACCGGGCGTGCGCCTTCGTTTCATGCCCAAGCCGGACAGGGACAGCGAAGCGCTGCGCGACGGCAGCGTCGATCTGGAGACGGGCGTGATCGGCAAGACGACCGGGCCGGAGGTGCGGGCGCAGGCGCTGTTTCGCGATCGCTTCGTTGGCGTCGCCCGGTCGCAGCATTCGTTGAGCGCAGGCGAAATCACGACCGCCCGTTATGCCGCCAGCCGCCATGTCGCCATTTCGCGTCAGGCATCCGATCGCGGTTTTGTCGACACCGCCGTGGAGGAGGGCGGTTTCGAACGCCGGATCGCGGTGACGGTGTCGGGTTTTTCAGCGGCGCTCGCCTTGGCGCGCGGCAGCGACCTTGTGGCTACCGTTCCCGAGAGGCACACCGGCAATCTGCGCGCCGGCATGTTCACCTTTGTGCTGCCGTTCCAGCTGCCGGAAATCACCGTTTCGCTGCTCTGGCATCCGCGACTGGATGCCGATCCCGCCCATCGCTGGCTGCGCGGCTGCGTGAAGGATGTCTGCGCCTGATCGCCAGAGCAATTCCAGGAAAAGCGCGCAGCGCTTTTCCATCCGGACTTGCGCAAAACCAGGAGACAGAGGCTTTCCGCGTTACGACGAAAAGCGGAAACGCTCTAGAAATGCTCCATCGTGAGCTTGCCGCTGGAGGCCCTGGCAGCACCTTCGGCGAGTTCCGCCAGCGTGACCTTGCCGAATCGGGCGAGCAGGATCGCCTCGGCCTCGTCCATCGCCTCGGCGAGCGAGACGTTGACCGCCTGCTCGACGACGCAGTCGGGGTTGTCGCCGGCGAGGCCGATGGCGAAGAGCTGCGGCGCGCCGAGCGCCTTGTGGATGTCAAGCAGCGTGATTTCTTCCAGCGGCCGCGCCAGCACCCAGCCGCCGCCATGGCCTTTCTCGGACCGTACATAACCCTGGTCGCGCAGGCCGGCCATGGTCCGGCGCACGACGACGGGGTTGGTGCCGAGCATGGTGGCGATGGCGTCAGAGGTGGCGGTGCCCTCGTGGTGCTGCATGTGGATCAGCACATGCAGCATGCGGGAGAGGCGGGTGTCGGGTCTCATTGATCTTGTCCCTTGATGCCGGTCTTTGGGGCGCTGGTCTTTTGGGCGCCATCCTGGCGGGCTTCAGCGTTGGAACAGGCCTAGAGCGTTTTCGCTTTTCTTCGAATCGCGAAAGCGCTCTATCTCTTTGTTTTTACGAAATTCCGGACGGAAAACCGCTGCGCACTTTTCCTGGAATTACTCTAGCAGATGCGCTCTTACGCAACAACAGGAGTTGCGTGAAACTTGACTGGGTATTTCATGTAACATAATAAGTGTCGTGACATCTCGAAAGGCCGCCGTGGCCGACGAGCGGCGCAACGCAGCAGAGGATTTTGTCATGAACCACGACGTGATCATCGTCGGCGGCAGCTATGCGGGGATTTCCGCCAGTCTGCAGCTGGCCCGGGCCAGGCAGAAGGTGCTGGTCGTCGACGCCGGCGAACGCCGCAACCGCTTTGCCTCGAGTTCGCACGGCTTTCTCGGCCAGGACGGCCGTGATCCCGGCGCGATCGCGGCAGAGGCGCGGGCGCAGCTCGAACTGTATCCGACGGTCCGCTGGATCGAGGGCAGGGCAGAGGGGGCAAGGCGGATCGCGGGCGGATTTGCCGTCGATATCGGCGACGGCCGTGTGGAGACGGCGAGGCGACTGGTTCTGGCGGCGGGCGTTTCCGACAGCCTGCCTGCCATTGCCGGCCTGCAGGAGCGCTGGGGCCGCTCGGTGTTCCATTGCCCCTATTGCCACGGCTACGAGCTGAATCAGGGCCGGATCGGCGTGCTCGCCGTGTCGGAGCACTCCATGCATCACGCGCTGATGTTGCCTGACTGGGGCAAGACCACGCTGTTCACCAACAGCGCCATTTTTCCCGACGCCGGGCAGCTGCAGCAGCTCGAGGCGCGCGGCACAGCGGTCGAGACAACGCCTGTCCGCGAGGTCAGGGGCGAGCGGGCCGACGTCGTTTTGGAGGATGGCCGCGTGATAGCGCTCGACGGGCTGTTCACCATGCCGAGGACATCGCTGCAGATCCCCTGGGCCGAACAGCTGGGCTGCGAGCTGGAGGCGGGGCCGATGGGCAGCTTCATCAGGACGGACGCGATGAAGCAGACGAGCGCGAAAGGCGTGTTCGCCTGCGGCGACATCGCGCGGGCGGCCGGTTCGGTGGCGCTGTCGGTCGGCGACGGCGCCATGGCAGGTGCGGCCACGCACCGCTCGCTGATGTTCGAGGCCGACTGAACGCGAATGTTGCAAAAGAAAAGCCCGGCAGGCTCGCGCCTGCCGGGCTTTCGCTTGGGATGGACCGAGATCAGTCCTTGGCGTTGAGGTCGGTGCCGAGCGTGTCCTTGACGAAGATCACACCGATGATCAGCGTCATGGCGGCAATCGCGATCGGGTACCAGAGGCCGTAATAGATGTCGCCGGCCGCGGCACTCATGGCGAAGGCGGTTGCCGGCAGCAGGCCGCCGAACCAGCCGTTGCCGATATGATAAGGCAGCGACATGCCGGTGTAGCGGATGCGGGTCGGGAACATCTCGACCAGGATCGCGGCGATCGGGCCATACACCATGGTCACGTAGACGACGAGGATGAACAGGATGCCGATGACCATCGGCTTGTTCACGCCTGCCGGGTCGGCGACCATCGAGAAGGCGCCGCCGCCTGCGATCGAGAAGACGCCGATGTCGGTGGCGCTGCCTGCCTCTTCAGCCGTCAGCAGCTTGTCCTTGATTGCCTGTGCGACCGGAACGGTGGCCTTTTCGCCGCCGCGGATGGCTGCAGCATCGAGCTTCAGCTCCGGATTGGCTGCCACGAAGGCGTCGAGCTTCTGGTCGGCAACCTTGGCCGCGCCACGGACCAGCGGGTAGCCGCCGTCATGGAGCGCGATGTTGACCGCCTTGACGAAGGCCGCGTCCTTGGCCTTGGCCTGATCGCCGGCTGCAATGGCGTCGTAGGATTCGACGGTCTCGTTGCCGATCTTGACCGTGGCTGCGGTGCCGGGTGCTGCCGTGGTGACGACGTCGTAAGGAACCGAGTTGCGGGTCAGGAACGAGGTGGCGATATCGCAGGACGTGGTGAACTTCGCGGTGCCCACCGGGTTGAACTGGAAGCGGCAATCGCCGGGTGCTGCGGTGACGGTGGCGCGAACGTTCTGCTGTGCGGTGGCGAGTGCCGGGTTTGCGGCCCAGGTCAGCGCCTTGAACAGCGGGAAGTAGGTGACGATGGCGAGCGCCAGGCCGGCCATGATGATCGGCTTGCGGCCGATCTTGTCGGAGAGCCAGCCGAACAGCACGAAGAAGCCGGTGCCCAGGATCAGGGCGATGGCGATCATGATGTTGACCGACTGGCCGTCGACCTTGAGCACGTTCTGCAGGAAGAACAGGGCGTAGAACTGGCCGGTGTACCAGACCACGGCCTGGCCGGCGGTGAGGCCGAGCAGCGCCAGCAGCGCGATCTTGGCGTTCTTCCACTGGCCGAAGGCTTCCGACAGCGGCGCCTTGGAGCCCTTGCCCTCTTCCTTCATGCGCTGGAAGGTCGGCGATTCGTTCAGCGACAGGCGAATCCAGACCGAGATGCCGAGCAGGACGAAGGAGAGCAGGAACGGCACGCGCCAGCCCCAGGCGGCGAAGTCTTCCTTGCCGAGCCAGCTCTGCACGATCAGGATCACCACCAAGGACAGGAACAGGCCGAGAGTTGCCGTCGTCTGGATCCACGAGGTGTAATAGCCGCGGCGATCGTCGGGCGCATGCTCGGCGACATAGGTCGCGGCACCGCCATACTCACCGCCGAGCGCCAGGCCCTGCAGCATGCGCAGCACGATCAGGATGATCGGGGCGGCAATGCCGATGGTGGCCGAGCCGGGCAGCAGGCCGACCAGGAAGGTCGACACGCCCATGATCAGGATGGTGATGAGGAAGGTGTATTTGCGGCCGACGAGATCGCCGAGACGGCCGAAGACCAGCGCGCCGAACGGGCGCACCAGGAAGCCGGCGGCAAAGGCGAGCAGGGCGAAGATGTTGCGGGTGGCCTCGGGGTAGGAGGCAAAGAAGGTCGCGCCGATGAAGGCTGCGAGTGAACCGTAGAGATAGAAATCGTACCATTCGAAAACGGTACCGAGCGACGAAGCGAAGATGACCTTCTTCTCTTCGCGCGACATGCCTCGCCCGCGACGGGCGTCGGCGGTTGCCGAGATTGCCATATATGTCTCCTCCCAGAGTGCCGGCGGTCAGGGCCTGGAGACCTGTCTCCGGGAATCCGCCGAACCTTACGACGGACGAAGTGATAACGCCGGGAGGCGGCCGTTATCCATCGCTGCTTTGGGATTATGACCTTAGTCGTATAAGCAGTCCAGCGGCGTGTTTTCCGCCGCTGGAGCCGGTTCCGGCCTGCCTGGCAGGGCGCCTTTTGTCCGGTCGGACTTCGGGAGGCGCCCCGCGGGTTCATGGGGACGCATAGTGTCCCCGGCGAGAGCCCGAACGGCTCTCGCGGCAGCCGGTCAGGCTGCCCTCTCTTCCTTCTCGACGAGATAGCCGCGGTCGCGCAGCCAGCGTGCGATGATGATTTCCACCATCGACGACACCGAGCGGTGGTCGTCCTTGGCGGCCTTGACCAGGGCTTCCTTGAGATCGCGTTCGATACGGAATCCGAGTGGGTGTGTCTTGGACATTGGTACTTCCTGGGACTGTTCCGGGACGCATTCGTCCCTATGAGGAGGACCGGCTGGCGACAGATCAGTTTGGGGCGACAGATCGCCTGGAGTGTCGCGCGATGCCAGTCAGGCGGCGCAGGTGGGGCGCGTTGCGCCGTCAGGCCAGCGCCGGAGGGGCGCGCGGGGCCTTGGTCCTGTGGCGCAGGAAGCTGAAAAGCGGGCCGGCAGGGGACGTGGCGTCGTCGATGACTGCGGCCGGCAGGCTGTGCCGCGCCGGGACCACCGGATTGTCGTCCCCGCCTTCGCATTCGGCAAGCACGAGGCGCTTGTCGTCCTCGGCAAAGAGCACCAGCAGCTGGTCGTCGGAAGTAGGCCCGCCATTGCTGGCCGTGCGGACGTGTACGTCGGCAATGGCTTGAGGCGGCTGGGCGAGAGCAACCGAAGTCGCCTGGGCAGCAAAAACCGAAAACAGCACCAGCAACAGACGCGCGAGCACGTACATGCTCCTTCGCTCCTGCTGATTCTGTCTACGTTGATACAATTGATGCCTCTGAATACGTCCGTCCAGTCCGACGGATATAGTTTGGTCAGAGTAGCAGCATTCGGGCCGGAACAGCAATATGCAATTCTATAACAGCGTATGAGAATCAAAGATTCTCGTCAGTTCCGGCGATCACTTTTTGCCTGTTTCCGGATGCCGGCAAAGAAAAAACCCGGCCGAAGCCGGGTTTCTCAACACTTGAAGCGCAGAGGCTCAGACCAGCGATGCGGTGAAACGCTGGATGCGCGTGCAGGCTTCCTCGAGCAGCTTCTCCGAGGTGGCGTAGGAGATGCGGAAATTCGGGCCAAGGCCGAAGGCCGATCCGAACACCACCGCAACGCCTTCGGCTTCGAGCAGCTCGGAGCAGAAGGTCTCGTCGGTGTCGATGACCTTGCCCGATTGGGTCTTCTTGCCGATCAGCCCGGCGCAGGACGGGTAGACGTAGAAGGCGCCTTCCGGCGACGGGCAGGTGATGCCGCGGGCCTGGTTCAGCATCGACACGACGAGGTCGCGGCGGGCCTGGAAGATCGCCTTGTTCTTGAGGATGAAATCCTGCGGGCCGTTGAGCGCTTCGACCGACGCCCACTGGGCGATGGTGCAGGCGCCCGAGGTCTGCTGGCCCTGGATCATGTCCATCGCCTTGATCAGCTGGATGGGGCCTGCGGCATAGCCGATGCGCCAGCCGGTCATGGCATAGGCCTTGGACACGCCGTTCATGGTCAGCGTGCGCTCATAGAGCCTTGGTTCGACCTCGGCGATGGTCTTGAAGACGAAGTCGCCATAGGTCAGGTGCTCGTACATGTCGTCGGTCAGCGTCCAGACATGCGGATGCTTGAGCAGCACGTCGGCGATGGCGCGCAGCTCGGCCTCGGTGTAGGCGGCGCCCGACGGGTTCGACGGCGAGTTCATCAGAAGCCACTTGGTCTTCGGCGTGATCGCCTTTTCCAGCACCTCGGCCGTCAGCTTGAAGCCGTTGTCGATCGACGTGTCGGCGAACACCGAGGTGCCGCCGCAGATCGCCACCATCTCGGGGTAGCTGACCCAGTAGGGGCGGGGGATGATGACCTCGTCGCCGGGGTTCAGCGTCGCCATGAAGGCGTTGAACAGGATCTGCTTGCCGCCGGTGCCGACGATGGTCTGCTCGGGCTTGTAGTCGAGATTGTTCTCGCGCTTGAACTTCCTGGCAATCGCCTCGCGCAGCGGTGCGATGCCCGACACCGGCGGGTACTTGGTCTCGCCGCGGCGGATCGCCTCGATCGCTGCATTCTTGATATTGTCGGGCGTGTCGAAATCCGGCTCGCCGGCGCCGAGGCCGATGATGTCACGGCCGGCATTTTTCAGCTCGCGCGCTTTCTGCGTGACCGCGATGGTCGCGGAAGGCTTAACGCGGGAAAGGGCATCGGCAAGAAAGGCCATGACTTCAAGTCTCCGGTTCGGAAAATGACGCGGCCTGCGACCGCGGGGCTCTTGTTGCGCGTCCGATGGGGCGCGCGGCGCTGTAATGTCGCATGACGCAGGGAATCGCAAGCGGATTGAGGCCTTCCCATGCCCCTCACTTGCTGGTCCAGACCGGCTCGTCTTCTGTGCATAAGGTCGGCATGCCGGCCCGCTCGCTCAAGTTTGAGGCATCCCGTTAACCGGCGGTCAAACCTTCAATGTGATTTTGGCTCGGCAATTTCGCCAGCATTCCGGAATAGGACGGACCGTGTCGAAGAGCATCGGGCTCGCCCAATCAATCCGGCACGACGACGGTTCTGTGACCGGCGTGTGGGGTACTTATGCCCTGCGCAGCGCCTTTCAGCCGATTTTCTCGTTTCACGGCAACAGGCTTCTGGCCAGCGCCTATGAGGGGCTGATCCGGCCCTTTCGTGGCGACGAGCCGGTGCCGCCGGGCGTTTTTTTCGGCGCCATCAACGGTATCGAGCGGCTGCAGGTGGAAACGCTGACGCGCACGCTGCACCTCCGGAATGCGGCGGTGTTCCTGCCGCAGGACGCGGCGATCTTCATCAATTTCGATCCCTCCGTCTTCATCGACCGCTCGATCTCGGAACACGCCCTGCACGACATGCGCCAGGTGCTCAACGAGGCCGGCGTCGACCCGCGCCGTATCGTCTGCGAGGTGACCGAGAAGAAAGCTGCCTCGGAACAGGCGCTGTTCGACTTCGTCGACGCGCTGAAGGCCAATGGCTTCCGCATCGCGGTCGACGATTTCGGATCTGACGAGTCCGACATCAAGCGGATCCGCGACATCAAGCCCGACATCGTCAAGTTCGATGCCCACTGGATCAGCCGGCTGATGGAATCGGGCGCCGGTTTCGCCCTGCTCAAGGAGATGGTGGCGAACTTCGAGGACAAGGGCATCCACACGGTCTTCGAGGGCCTCGAGGAGAGCTGGCAGCTGGAGCTGGCGGAGCGCTCGGGCGCCTCGATGGTGCAGGGTTTTGCGCTGGCATTGCCTGAAATCGTGCCGGCCCGCTTCGACCAGTTCGACACTGCCATGCCGGGAGCGTCCCATGGCGCAGTCCCGGCGACCGGCGAACCGGCGTTGGCCGGCCGCACGCAAAGATCAGGCCGAAGCTTCGGCAAGAGGACATTTTGATGACTGACGGATTTTTCGGATTCGGCGCGCTGCCCCAGGCTGTTGCCGGCAAGATCGTGGCCGACGAGGTCGGGCTGGAATACGGCATCCATGGCGATTTCCGCCTGCGCTGCACCGTGCAGCCGATCTTCAGGCATGAGGACGGCCAGCTCACGCCCATCGCCGTCGCCGGGCAGACTGTGCCCTATCTCCGCAACGTGCCGGTCGCCATGGCGGAATTCCTCGCGGGTGTCGCAGCCGAGGATCGCGGTCTCGTTGCGCGCGTCTGCGCGGTGCTGCCGCTGGCCAACGTTCACAATATCGGCGTCGATGACGTCTCGATGATGTTCCGGCACGATGCCGGCGCCGTCGAGGACCTGCGTTTCATGGTCGAGCGGCTTGGCGGCGAGGGTTTCGAGCCGTCGCGGCTGATCTGCGAAGTGCCAAGCGGCGACCATGCGCTTGCGGCCGAGCTCAAGGCGCTCGGGCTTCATGTCGCGCTGGGCGTCTACGGCGCCGGGCTGCCCGATGTCGATGTCGTCAAGCAGATGGATGCCGACATCGTGCGTATCGACCGTGGCTCGTTCGAGCGCTTCTGCGCCGACGTCGCCACCGGCCGGCTGCTGCGGCCGGTGGTCTCGGAGCTCAAGGCGCAGGGCGTGCTGGTGCTGGTCGAGGGCATCGACAGCGAAAGCCAGCTCGAAACCGCCCTTGCCGCCGGCATCGATCTTCTGCAGGGCGATCTGCTCGAACCGGCAATGCTGGTCGGCAGCCTGTTCGAAGAGCAGCCGCGCGAGACTGCGGATTTCCGCCACGGCGACTGCGTCGTCATTCCGCTGTTCGGCTGACACGCAGACCTGAAGACACGGGCTTCCTCAGATCGTCCCTGATGGCTTCCACCACGGCCATGCCTACGCTGATCCGAGCCAATCCAGGAGTATCGGTGCTGCTCGTGATCAACAGCGCCGATCTCGGGGACACGATCTACCTCGGCTACACCACGAACTATGCGGCCTATGTCCACCACGGCGCACGCGACAACGCTCCGCGGCCGTGGGTGACGATGGTGGTGCAGCGGTGGACTGCGATCGTCGCGGACGAGGCTGCCGATGTGCGATCTCGATTGGGACTTTAGTCAAGAAGCCGTTGGCGAGACCGATAATCCCAAGGTCGAAACTGCGCTCAAAACAACCAGGATTGCTACACCGACAAACATGTAGATCAGGCGGCGGCAGAATGCGCGTGGGGGCGCAAGGATCAGAATAGCGATGCCCGACGAGACTGCAAAAATAACTGCAAGAACTAGTGATGCGTTTTCGGAAATGGTCGCCGCACCAGCGTCACGCATCGGGGCATGGTTTGAGATGTAGTTGAGTGTGGCCATCAGAATTCCCACGAGGCTGGCTGTGGCCAAGGGCCAACCTCTTAGGCCGATCACGATCAACGCGATGTAGACCAGGTTGGCCACGACGGTAAGAAGCCCTGGATACTCGGCGTAGGCACTGCCTAGGCCGGGAATGAAGTAGATGTAATAGGTGAGGGCCGTCAGCATGAGGTACATCAAGACAGCGACAGCGATGCGCCAATTGAACGCACGGCGCCACGAAATTGGCCATGTCTCGGGTTCTGCCGACCAGGTGTCGTTCTCCATTCTCGCGGCAATTGCGATCGTCGCGATGAAAAGGGACATGCAGATCATTATGGATGCGTTCGCATCTGGTCGAATGCCAATCCCGCCAAAGACAGTCTGCACGGTCTTGGCGACATAGTAGGCCCAGCTTTCTGCCAACCAATGCGCCCACCTTGCGAGGTCCAGCACTCCTTGTAGGTTCGATAGGATCGTCAACGCACCACCGACGATGCCGAACCATGACACCAGCGAAGTTCGTGCTGCAGTGAAGTACATTGCCGGATCGACCGCCCCCAGTCCCTTGAAGAGGATAATCGGCTGTCAACGGGTGTGCAAATATCAAAGTGAAGCAACGCTTGCGGCTTTCGGAGACCATCGTAGATCATTCTTGCGCGGCTCTGCTGTAGCGGTGCCGTCATCCCAGCTGTTCCTCGGCTCGACCGATCCCCACCAGCGCATCGGACTGCTGCAGATACGTGTTCGGCAAGAAGAATGAGAACGCTGCGGTCGTTGTCGAGATCGCCCGCAATGTGGCCGCGCACTTCGCCTGCGGAACGGGCATGTGGCGCGATGGCCTTCGTGTGAGCGTCGCCAAGGCACGTCCTGCCGCTGCGCGGGCTGCCTGTCCTGAAAGAGCCGCGCAGGCGACGCCGGGTCGTTGCGCGCCGCCGTTTGGGCGCACACCTGATCAGAATGGCGTTTCTGACGGCAATACGATCATTGTCGCGGACATTGTGCGCAATGCCTGATCGCATGAATAGGCAGCCGTCGTTGAGATATGGGGCGGCCGTGCCGGCGTGGCGCGTGCGGGTCGAGCCCGGCCATGTGCCGATGAGCTGGCTGCCTTGGGCAGCTGTCGTTTTGGGGGAGGGCCCTTGGCCCGGAAAAACAAAAAGGCGGGGTGAAACCCCGCCTTCCGTTTCGGCAACTGATTTTGGATCCTCAAACCTGGGGCTCACGGCAATCTGCCGTATCGTCCTTTCAGGTCCCGGTCCCGGCGCGCTTAAAGCGCAGCCGCCAGTACATCCGTGACTTGCAGCGCAATCGGAGCTTTCGCTCCTGCGCGCCCTAAATCAGATTGCCTGCAGAGCACCGGCAGACGACCGGCCGGTGCGGCGGTCCTGCTCGATCTCGTAGCTGATCTTCTGGCCATCGGCCAGCGAGGTGAGGCCCGAACGCTGCACAGCGGAGATGTGGACGAAAATGTCCGCGCCGCCTGCGTCAGGCTGAATGAAGCCGAAGCCCTTGGTTGCGTTGAACCACTTAACGGTGCCAGTTGCCATTGCGATAATCCTTGTCGTCTGCAGTTGGTCTTGATCAAGCTAAAGTGCCAGACCTGTGGTATCGAAATTTTGGAGATAGACGTCTGCAAACGCGATTGTGTCGCGGGGCACGGATCTGTCGGCCGAAATATCAACGGAGCCGATATAAGCGAGCGCGCTCGATTTTGCAAGTACTTGGCCAACGCTGCTGACGCGACGGCAGCGCGCCGGGCCAGTTGATGATGCAGGTTCGGGCCCGAAGGGTGCTATAGTGTTATGCCGCCGTGCCGTTTGAAGGAGGTCTCCATGAAAGCTGTCCTTGTCGCCGCCTGCCTGATGCTGATCACAGCCGAGGCCCAGGCCATCTCGCGCTACAATTCGATGAGCATGAGCTGCACGCAGGCGCAGGCTGCGGTGCGCAACCAGGGCGCGGTGATCCTGCGCTGGACCTCGCCGACATCGGGTGTGCCGCGCTACGACCGCTATGTCCGCAACGATCGCTTCTGCCCGTCCGGACAGGAGGCGACGCGCGCCTTTGTGCCGACGGCGGACGCCAAGTCCTGCCCGGTCTACAATTGCAAGCAGATCGAGCGCGACCGTTTCTTCTTCAAGCGCCGTTTGTTCGCGCCGAACTGAGCTGCGCCGGCGACAAGGCACCGGCACGCGCCGGCCGGAGCCTGTGCGTCCTGTTCTTGCGAAAAACCGATTCTGATTTTCGGGCCATGCACGCGCCCGTATCGCTCGCCCGTGTCAGAAGCCGAAGGATGCCTGGGTCGATGGCGGCGGGCTGAGGCGCACGCCCTCGAGTTCCAGCATCCTTTCCTTGGTGGCCGAGCCGCCGGTGGCCGAGAAGCCGCCGATCTTGCCGCCGGCGGCAAGGATGCGATGGCAGGGGATCACCAGCGGCACCGGATTGGCGCCGAGTGCTGCACCGGTCTCGCGAAACAGCCCCTTGTGACCGGATTTTTCGGCCAGCCCACCATAGGTGGTCGTCTCGCCATAGCGCAGCGCGCGCGCCGCGGCATAGATGTCGAGCCGGAAATCGTCGACGCCGCTGAGATCGACGGGAACCGAGGTGAAGTCGACGTCCTCGCCTTCGGCATAGCGCCTGATGTCGGCAATGAGCAAAGCCACCCACTCCGGCACGGCACGGCCGCTGGAAATGTCGACCTCACCTGCCAGTCGCAGGAGGCGGCGTTCTGCCGCAGCATGGGTTTTCTCCGGCAGGCAGAGACGTTTCAGCCCGGTCTCGCTCCACGCCAGCGCCATGAAGCCGAGGGCCGTTTCGAAGACGGCATGACCGGGAAGAGGCAGGGAAATCGCGGTGTCCATGATCGGTCCTCTCATGCACGGTTTTCGCGTCAAATTGGTACAAATCGGGAACATTTTCGCATGTTCCGCGGAGGCCTGCCACCCGAAAAGCGTGTTCGCCTGTGGATTGCCCGGAGCACGTTCCTTGTTGTAAGGAGGGACGGGCGGGACGACAACCATAACCAGAGCGTGGATTTGCCGGCAATCAAGACCCATCTGCTGATCTCGGCGGCATTCTCCGTGGCCCTGCTTTCGGGCTGCCAGACCAATACGGCCGCACTCAGCACCGATCTTTCGACCGGAGCCGACGTGGCGCTGAGCGCCGATGCCAGCCTGGCGCCGTCGTCCATGGAAGCCGACATCGCGCTGCCCGAGACGGTTGCCATCGTGCCGACGTCTTTCGCCGGAACCGAGACTTCGCCGGCCACGGCCATTCTTGCCGCCGCGGCTGAAGTGCCGGCCGCACCAGCCGCCCAGACCTCCGAAAGTGCCGCCGCACCCGCCGTGGCTGCGGCTTCTGCGCCTGCGCAGGGCGCCGGCCAGGCTGTCGCCGCCGCAGAGATCGCACCCGTCCCGCAACCTGCTCCGGCAGCGCCCGCAACCGCTGCGAAGGCAGCAGTTCCTGCAAAGCCAACGACGCCTGTCGACCCTGCTTTCGTGCCGATGGCCGGCGGCGAGGTCGTCGCTGCCGCCGACGCACCCAAGCCCGCCGGCGCCTTCCCGCCGGCGCCGATCATTCCCGACTACGCCCTGCCGGCGAGCGCGCCGGTGCCCGGCAGCTTCCAGGTCGCCTCGCTCGGCAATGTCGCGCCCGAGAGCTTCGCCACCTCGTCCTACGCCGCGCCCGATACGCCGGCACTTGCCTCGCGCGGCAAGATCGACGAGCTGATTACCAAATATGCGGCGCTCTACGAGGTGCCGGAGCGGCTGGTGCGGCGCGTGGTCAACCGCGAAAGCACCTTCAATCCGATGGCCTACAACAGGGGTCATTGGGGGCTGATGCAGATCAAGCACGCAACCGCGCGCGGCATGGGCTATGACGGACCGGCCAACGGCCTGTTCGACGCCGAGACCAACCTCAAATTCGCCATCAAATATCTGCGCGGCGCCTGGCTGGTGGCCGACGGCGACGAGGACCAGGCCGACAAGCTCTACCAGAGCGGCTATTATTACCACGCCAAGCGCAAGGGCTTGCTCGACGAGACCGGCCTGGGGCGCGACCGCGTCCGCCACCGCGGCTAGCTAACAAAATGCCGTCACCACAGGGGGAGAACGACGTCCGCCTGCGCCGGATCCTGCCGGGCGAACTGAGGTCGCCGCAATGGCCCGACGGCTTTGCGATGCGCACCTTTCAGGCCACGGATGCGCCTGTTCTCCACGACCTTCTGGAACTCGTCTTCGACGACGGCATGAACGGGCCGTTCGACCAGTGGTGGTCGCGCCTTTCGACCGACGCCGAATTCGATCCCGAACTTTGCTTCATGGTTTTCGACAGCGACGGCCGGCTGGCGGGGGCTGCCTTGTCGTGGACCTCCGGTTTCCTCAAGGACCTTGCCGTTCATCCCGATTTCCGCGGCAGGGGCATCGCCGAAACCCTTCTGTGGCACGTCTTTGCCACCTTCGCAGCGCGCGGGACGAGCCATGTCGACCTCAAGACCAGCCTGGTCGCCAACGCCGCCGCAGTTAGGCTGTACCGCCGGCTCGGCATGGTCGAGGTGGACTGGGCCGGGTAGTTTTCCCGCCATTGTCGTCCGGCCGCCTCGGCGCGCCGGGAGCTGTCGGCCAGTCATCGCCGGCGACGTACACCGGCTTTGTCAAACACGCCGCCATGAGTTCAGGCCTGGCCGCGCCAGCCGGGGGCTAGGGAGGAAGGGAAGGCGGGTTATCGCGTGATCGCTCATCTTCGTGTTTCGTGCGGTCCCGAGGCCTGTCTCCCGTGATGCAGACAGAATCCCTGCAGAGCGGCGTCAGGCGGCGGCGTTTATCCGGCCCTTCATCTCCAGCGCCCATGCGCGCCCTTCGTCGCCGCCCCAGAGCAGCCAGGCGATGTGGCCGGCGGAAGGGTTCTGCTCGTTGCCAAAATTCCTGCCGCGCTTGTCGACCTCGTGGCGGGCGAAGTAGCTGACCATGCGCTTGATGGTGTGGGGCGTAAGCTCGGTGCGGGCGACAAGCTCCTCGGCACGGCCGACGCCGATCTCGGTGCCGCCGCGGCCGAACTTCTTTCTCAGGGCAAGACCCTTGGCGGCGTTGTCAGCCACCACCTGCGGGGGGATCAGGCTCGTGCCCGATGCCTCGCGGCGGATTTCGTCGAACGGGTCGTAGCGACTAGCCGTCATGATCCCATCATGCTGGAAATGCCCCAAAAATGTCTAGGCAAATGCCAAACTCTTGATCTTGACTGCACGAAGAATTGCAACGCCAAGCGCCTCTATGAAATCAATAGATTGGCCGACATCTTCTCGATCTATAGCGTAGCTTACTGGTACCAGAAGCTCGGGGTCAATATCGGCTTCGTGCGCAATTCTGTTTCTCATATCCACAATAAGGGTGAGTCTTGTCTTGATCGCCTTTGCATCAGAACCAAATGTTACGGATATGTTTTCCCATGGGCAATCAAGTATACATTTTAACCCTTCTGCGATCTTCGGAGGGCTCACAAAGCTCTTGTATCCATTTACGGCTTTGATGTGGAGGCCGGTATTTTTTATTAATGTTGCCTCGTCAAATGCGGCGAATTCGATAGGAATAGTTATGCCATTGGCGGGTCTTTTCCTTAGAACTCGGTCCTCAATCTCGAATCTGATTATCTGATGCATCAGATAATCGAGTGAGCTCACGCCAAGAATAATTGAGCTTCTCAGGAGGTCACTTGAGTCAAGTGCTGCTGGGGCATCCTTTTTGATCAAATCGTGCAGTGCAAGAAGTGTTTTCGCGCGCAAAAGTGCGCGGTCAAAATGTACCCGAACTCGTCCCTCGTAAGTCATTTTATCTTCAGAAAATTAGCTATGTTTCTGGAGCCCTCTTCATAAATCTCGTTGAAGTGGTCCCTATTCGCGAGTTGAATATCAGCGACCGTGCCACGTGCGCCGATATCTTCTTTTGTCAGGGCGAAGACCGGCTTTTGAAGGTTTTGTGCGAAGGCGATAAGGCTATTAAAGTCAGGAATTTCCATCAAAAATTCATCGAGTGGGATTTCTGATTTGAAGTATTTTTCCTCTGGAGCAATCATATGCTGCTCCTTCAGCGCGGTAATGAGTGTTTTTGACTTTACCTCTGTGAGCTCGTCAAACCATTTCTGATAAGCTGTGGTTGGTCGAGGCTCTCCACCCCCTCGTGCCCTCTTTCTGTAGTTTTGTACTATCGACCCGATATACGTTGGTGTAATATCTGGCCATGGATAGGCTGCATCTTGCAGTGTTTCTTGCTTTGAAACAGCGTTCGACCAATTCATCCATCTGGGCAATACCCGAGCAAGCGAGCGAAGTGCCATTGCTGAAAAGAAATCGGGTGCCATGGGGACAATAAAGTATTCACTTGTCGTTAGAATATTTTGATTGATTGAGCCAAGGCTTGGTGACATATCTATGACAATTACGTCTGCACCAATTTTTTCGGCTGTTATCTGGAAAAGGTGACGAAGAGATCCTGGTATATTTTGCATCACGGAAAGGCTTGTAGATAGTTCGTGAGCTATCGAAAGTGAGCTTTCGTTTTCAGAGAAGGCCACGTGACCTGGCAGAAGAAATAGACCTGGTCGATTCGGAATCTCAGGTGTCTCTACAGGCGCCAACGGAATAGGGCGTCCGTCAAATGCTGGAGAAAGCCCATGCCTAATATTGCGAGGCGTAGAGTTCCCGTTGCTTTCGAATGGATAGTCTTCGTCATGATTGTAGTTCAGAACGAGTCCTGTCAGATTGCACTGAGGGTCGCAATCGACCATGAGAACCTTAAGTCCAATTTCCGCTAGCTTCCAACTGACGTTAAACACGCTTGTGGTCTTTGAGACCCCGCCCTTATGATTAAAAAATGCGACTTGTGGTATCACGATAGATATCTCCTAAGAAAATCCGATATCCTGGTAATCCAGAATTGCGTATTGTCGGGGCGCTGGGGAGCAATAGTTTCGGTCTGCGAATTTCCGTTCCGGGCGCCAATTCGGTTGCGCCGGAAGTAGGCGAGTCGGAGACGGATCGTAGTGCGTGTCGCCGTCTATTTCGAGGCGTAGATAGCGCAGTTGCCGGTTGTTTTCATCTTGTACTTCTTGCCGACAGAGTTGCACCGCTCGAGAGCCTGCTTTTCGACGGCTGCCTGGGACGGGCCGTCGAGGGACACTGCGCAATAGAAAGCTTCGACGGCACCGAGATGGGTCTGGGCGTAGGCCGAGTGGCCACCTGCGGCGACGTATTTCTTGTAGGCGTCCTGGCACGGGCCAGTGGTGTTCCCGAATTGCGCTGGATAACGCTTCTTGCCGGCCTGACCGGCCAGCGAGCCCTTGTCCTTGGCGATTGCCGCGGCTGGAATGGCCGCAACCAGGAGTCCGGCCAGCGCCGATGCAAGCGCCAGCCGCAATGTGTTCTGCGTCATTTGTCGAGTACTCCCCACTGATGACCAAGAATTACCTGCAATCTATGCGGGTTGGAAGGTGGGAGCGAAGAAATATTGAAGCAGCGGCTAAAGGAGGCCGGAGTAGATTAGCCTCTTCTTGTGGAGTTGGGCCGGAGTTGGGTGCACCTGCTGCCAATGGGCAGGGCTTTGCTTGTGAAGCTCTTCTGGTGCTGAGAAGGCGGCAGCGGCGCCTTTTGGTAGGTCGCCTTCTGCCCTTGTGGGAGAAGATGGATCGGCGCGCAGCGCCGAGACGGATGGGCGGGCGGAGTGAGGCGCGGCAAAAGTTGCGAGCTTGTCTGAAGCATCGCGTTTCTTCCAACACCCCTCATCCGCCCCTTCGGGGCTGCCCCGGCCCTCCGCTATGGCTCCGGGCGTTCGTTGTTGGAAAAGCCAAATCGTTGGCTTTTCCTGCCTTTCGGCCACCCACCCCACAAGGGGAGAAGGGGGGGCGCCCACCGCAGCGCCTTACTTCGAAGCGTAGATGGCGCAGTTGCCGGTAGTTTTCATCTTGTACTTCTTGCCGACGGAGTTGCAGCGTTCCAGCGCCTGCTTTTCGGCTGCTGCCTGGGACGGCGCGTTGAGGGACGCGCCGCAGTAAAAGGCTTCAACGGCGCCCAGATGCGTCTGGGCATAGGCCGAGTGACCCGCTGCTGCGACATACTTCTTGTAGCCGCCCTGGCACGGCCCCTCGGTCTGCTGGAACTGCAGCGGATAGCGCTTCTTGCCTTCCTGGCCGGCCAGCGAGCCCTTGTCCTTGGCCATCGCCGCGCCGGGCACGGCTGCAACCAGAAGTCCCGCCAGCACAGATGCCAGTGCCAGCTGCACAGTGTTCATCTTCATTTTCGAGTACTCCCCACCTGATGACGAAGAGTTACCTGCAATCTATGCGGGTGAACAGGTGGGCGTGAAGAAATAGTGAAGCGATGCCGAAGCAAGGTGTGTCAATATTAGCCTTGACTTGTGGATGAGCAAAGCTGCCGAGGCTTTTAAGAGCAGCAAAGCTGCTCACGCGTCGGGCGCATGGCTGCGATGGCTTCTCCCCTTGCGGGGTGGGTGGCCGAAGGCCGGGGCCACAACGGAGGGCCGGGTGGTACGTCCCCTTCTCCCCTTGCGGGAGAAGGTGGATCGGCGCGCAGCGCCGAGACGGATGAGGGGGGGTGGACGGAGTGAGGCGTGGCAAAAGCTGGCGCCTCTTCTGAAGCGCCGCGTTCCGTCCAGCACCCCTCATCCGCCCCTTCGGGGCTGCCCCGGCCCTCCGCTATGGCTCCGGGCGTTCGTTGTTGGAAAAGCCAAATCGTTGGCTTTTCCTGGCCTTCGGCCACCACTCCTCACCCCACAAGGGGAGAAGGGGAAGATCGCGCCTCTGGGCCCTCCGCTACGGCTCCGGGCGTTCGTCGTTGGAAAAGCCAAATCGTTGGCTTTTCCTGGCCTTCGGCCACTACTCCTCACCCCACAAGGGGAGAAGGAGGGGCTGCCCTTACTTGAAGTAGTCCTGCAGCGGACGCACTTCGAGCGAGCCGGCCTTGAGGGCGGCGATGGCTTCGGCAACGGCGGCGGCGCCCGACAGCGTGGTGTAGTAAGGCACCTTCTGCATCAGGGTGGCGCGGCGGATCGACTTCGAATCCGACACCGCCTTCTGGCCGTCGGTGGTGTTGAAGACGATCTGGATCTGGCGGTTGCGGATGGCGTCCTCGATGTGAGGGCGGCCTTCGAGCACCTTGTTGATCTTTTCCGCCGGCACGCCGTTTTCAACGAGGAAGCGCGCGGTACCCGACGTTGCCAGAACCTTGAAGCCGAGGCCCGACAGGCGCTGGACGGCGCCCAGGATGCCGGCCTTGTCTTCGTCGCGGACCGAGACGAACAGCGTGCCCGAGCGCGGCAGGTCGACGCCGGCCCCGAGCTGGGCCTTGGCGAAGGCGAGCGCGTAGTCGCGGTCGAGGCCCATGACCTCGCCGGTCGACTTCATCTCAGGCCCGAGCAGGATGTCGACGCCGGGGAAGCGGGCAAACGGGAACACCGCTTCCTTGACCGCGATGTGGCCGGGATTGCGCGCATCGGGCTTGGCGCCGTAATGGGCGAAGGCCTCGTCGAGGCTCTCGCCCGACATGATGCGGGCGGCGATCTTGGCGATCGGCTTGCCGACGGTCTTGGCGACGAAGGGCACCGTGCGCGAGGCGCGCGGGTTCACTTCGAGCACGTAGATGGTGCCGTCCTTGATGGCGTATTGCACGTTCATCAGGCCGCCGACATTGAGCGCGCGCGCCATGGCCGAGGTCTGGCGCTCGAGCTCGTCGACGAGCTCGGTCGACAGCGAATGCACCGGCAGCGAGCAGGCCGAGTCGCCCGAGTGAATGCCGGCTTCCTCGATGTGCTCCATGATGCCGGAGACATAGGTCTCCTTGCCGTCGCACAGGCAGTCGACGTCGACTTCGATGGCGCCGGAGAGATAGGTGTCGAACAGCAGCGGGTTCTTGCCGAGCAGGGTGTTGATCTGGCCGGTCTTGTCGTTGGGGTACTTCTGCTTGATGTCTTCGGGCACCAGGCCCGGTACGGTGTCGAGCAGATAGGATTGCAGCATGCCCTCATTGTGGATGATCTGCATGGCGCGGCCGCCGAGCACGTAGGACGGGCGCACGACCAGCGGGAAGCCGAGCTCGCCGGCAACCGTGCGGGCCTGCTCGACCGAATAGGCGATGCCGTTCTTGGGCTGCTTGAGGTCGAGCTTGTGCAGCAGCTTCTGGAAGCGGTCGCGGTCTTCGGCGAGGTCAATTGCGTCGGGCGAGGTGCCGAGGATCGGGATGCCGGCCTTTTCGAGCGCATCGGCGAGCTTGAGCGGGGTCTGGCCGCCGAACTGGACGATGACGCCGTGCAGGGTGCCGGCGGCCTGTTCGGCGCGCAGGATTTCCAGAACGTCTTCCGCCGTCAGCGGCTCGAAATAGAGTCGATCCGAGGTGTCGTAGTCGGTCGACACGGTCTCGGGGTTGCAGTTGACCATGATCGATTCATAGCCGGCCTCGCGCAGCGCATAGGCGGCGTGGACGCAGCAATAGTCGAACTCGATGCCCTGGCCGATGCGGTTGGGGCCGCCGCCGAGGATGACCACCTTCTTCTTGTCGGAGACCTGGGCCTCATCGGCGAGCGCGCCGGCAAAAGGCACCTCATAGGTCGAGTACATATAGGCGGTGGGCGAGGCGAACTCGGCAGCGCAGGTGTCGATGCGCTTGTAAACAGGGTGGACGCCGAGCTTTTGACGCTGCTTCTGAACGGTTTCAGCCTCGGACTTCGTCAGCGAGGCGAGGCGGGCGTCCGAGAAACCCATCGACTTCAGCATGCGCAGGTTTTCGGCATCCTCGGGCAGGCCGTGCTCGCGCACGCGGGCTTCCATCGAGATGATGCCCGCGATCTGCTCGAGGAACCACGGGTCGATCTTGCACATGGCGTGCACGTCTTCGAGCGAGGTGCCCATGCGGATCGCCTGGGCGACCATGCGCAGGCGGTCGGGGGTCGGCGTGCCCAAGGCGGCGCGGATGGCGTTGCGGTCGTCGCCGCTGTCGCCGTCGGCGCCGATGCCGGGGATCTCGATCTCGTCCAAGCCCGTCAGGCCCGTTTCCAGTCCACGCAGCGCCTTCTGCAGCGATTCCTGGAAGGTGCGGCCGATGGCCATGACTTCGCCGACCGACTTCATGGCGGTGGTCAGCGTCGTCGATGCGCCGGGGAATTTTTCGAAGGCAAAGCGCGGGATCTTGGTGACGACATAGTCGATCGACGGCTCGAAGGAGGCGGGCGTGGCGCCGCCGGTGATGTCGTTTTCGAGCTCATCGAGCGTGTAGCCGACGGCAAGCTTGGCCGCGATCTTGGCGATCGGGAAGCCGGTGGCCTTGGATGCCAATGCCGAGGAGCGCGACACGCGCGGGTTCATCTCGATGACGACAAGCCGCCCATCGGCCGGGTTGACGGCGAACTGGACGTTGGAGCCGCCGGTCTCGACGCCGATCTCGCGCAGCACCGCGATCGAGGCGTTGCGCATGATCTGGTATTCTTTGTCGGTCAGCGTCAGTGCAGGCGCAACCGTGATCGAGTCGCCGGTGTGCACGCCCATCGGATCGATGTTTTCGATCGAGCAGATGATGATGCAGTTGTCGGCGCGGTCGCGCACGACTTCCATCTCGTATTCCTTCCAGCCGAGCACCGATTCCTCGATCAGGACTTCGGTGGTGGGGGAGGCGTCGAGACCGCTCTGGACGATGTCGAAGAATTCCTGGCGGTTGAAGGCGATGCCGCCGCCGGTGCCGCCCATGGTGAAGGACGGGCGGATGATGGCGGGCAGGCCGACATGGTCGAGCGCCTGGGCGCCGATGGCCATGCCGTGGTTGATGTAGCGCTGCTTGCGGTCGCCTTCGCCGAGGTTCCACTGGGTTTCGAGCGCGTCAAGTGCCGCGTCGAGATTGGCCGGGTTCTCGGCCTTCAGCGCGGCGCGCTCGGCCTCGTGGCGCTTGCGGTCGGCGTCCTTGACGTCGGAGGCGTTGGCCAGCATCGAGCGCGGGGTTTCCAGGCCGATCTTGGCCATGGCCTCGCGAAACAGCGAGCGGTCCTCGGCCTTGTCGATGGCGTGCGCGTCAGCACCGATCATCTCGACATTGTAGCGCTCGAGCACGCCCATGCGGCGCAGCGAAAGGGCGGTGTTGAGCGCGGTCTGGCCGCCCATGGTCGGCAGCAGCGCGTCGGGGCGCTCCTTGGCGATGATCTTGGCGACGACTTCGGGCGTGATCGGCTCGATATAGGTGGCATCGGCCAGCTCCGGATCGGTCATGATCGTGGCCGGGTTGGAGTTGACCAGGATGACCCGGTAACCTTCTTCCTTCAGCGCCTTGCAGGCCTGGGTGCCGGAGTAGTCGAACTCGCAGGCCTGGCCGATGACAATGGGACCAGCGCCGATGATCAGGATGGACTTGATGTCGGTGCGTCTTGGCATGGCGTGCGTCCGTAAGTAGGCCTGCGCGAAGACCCGGGACGGGGCGTTCCCCGGCCGGTGCGCAAGTGAGATTCGAGTATCAGGCTAGGCGCGCCTTATAGGGGAAGGATGGGGAGGGGGGAACCCCGAAAAATGCTTTTCCTGTGCCGGGATGCGGGTTTGGACGCATGTTGGACAGTTGCACGGTATCCGACAGGCAAAAGGGCAGCCACCATTGCAGTGGCTGCCCTCGGATTGACGCTCGGCTTACGAGGCCTGCGCGATGCGGGCGCCGAACGCCTTGAAGCGGGCGACTGCATGATCGGCGTCGATCAGCCTTTCGGCGAAGTAGAGGCCGGGAGCGGCAGGTGCTGCGCCGTCGAGGCCGAGCAGTCGTTCGACCGCCAGTACCACCGATAGCGCTGTCACAGGCGCCTGGCCCTCGGGATGGACGAATTCGTAGCGGCTGCGGCCTGTGGTGCCGTCCTTTTTCGTGCCCGAGATGGCGAAGGTGATTTCGGTGGAGAAATGCTCGCCGCGATGGCGGCTTGCGGTTTCGCCGAGCGCGAAGTCGAACCGCACGGACCTGGCACCCGTGGTGACCGGCAGACTGAAGACGTCGAATGGCGAATAGGTCAGGCCCGGCACCTGCCTGCCGTCGACGCTGGTCACCATGCGGCCTTGCTCGCCGGTTGCGGTCCAGTGCCATTTGTCGTCGTCGAGAACCATGGTGTTCGGCACCATGGTCAGACGATTGAAATCGGCCTCTGCGGCGGGGCCGCCCATGTCGTGTTCGTCGAGCAGGGCGGCGATCTCGATCGACTCCACCGTCTCGAACTGTTTGGCGAAATGCACGACGGCAAGGCTTGCCGCGCCGCCGAGCCAGCTGCTGCCCATCAGCAACGGCGCGCTCGCCTTGTGGGCATAGATCGCGACCTCCGGCCCGATCTCATGGATGCCGGTCGAAAGGCTCAAATAGGGCACGGCCTTGTCCTGGGCGTAGTGCAGGGCATTGAGCGTGTCGTCGTAGACAAACATGGCGATGGTGCTGAAGGCCTTGTCGGCGGAGAGGCCCAGATCCCGGCGATCGAGGTCGACGACGACGGCTTCGGCGTTGCCGATCTCGCCGGCGACGGCCTGGGCCTTGTCGAGATTACGTCCGCCGATGGCGATCGGAACGTCGGGGTGCAGCTTGCGCAGGATGCGCGCGGCAAGCGCGCCGACGAAGCCGGAACCGCCGATGATGAGGACGGGCTTGTGCTGTGACATTTGGGCAAAACTCCTCTGTGGCCGCGCGAGGGCGGCGCAATTTGTTTGGAAGGGGGCTTTTTTGGCTTGGAAGAGGGGGCGGCGACGCCTGTGTCGCCGCCGCGATCAGGCGAGCTTGACCAGCATCTTGCCGAGGTTTTCGCCGGAGAAGAGACCGATGAAGGCCTGGGGCGCGTTTTCGAGGCCCGAAACGATGGTGTCGCGGGAGGTGACGCGACCGTCGGCCAGCCAGCCGGTCATGTCGGCGATGAACTCGGGCAGGATGTCGAAATGATCCAGCACGAGAAAGCCGCGCATGGTGATGCTCTTGATGACCATTGCCGCCAGATTGTCGGGGCCGGGAACGGGCTTCTCGTCATTGTAGCCCGAGATCATGCCGCAGATGACGAAGCGGGCGTGGGGCCTGGCTGCTTCGAGCGCTGCCCTGAGGTGGTCGCCGCCGACATTGTCGAAATAGACGTCGATGCCTTCGGGGGCGGCCTTTTTCAGCGCCTCGGTCAGGTCAGGTGCCGTGCGGTAGTTGATGACGGCGTCGGCGCCGAGTTCCTTGACCCAGCGGGCCTTTTCCTCGGAGCCGACCGAGGCGACGACCCTGGCGCCCTTGAGCTTGGCGATCTGCACGGCCATCGAACCGACGGCGCCGGCGGCAGCCGAGACGAAGACGGTTTCACCAGCCTTGAGCCCGGCGATCCGGAGCAGGCCGACATAGGCGGTGTGGCCGGGAATGCCCAACGGGCCGAGCCAGGCTTCGGCCGGCGCCCTGGAGACGTCGATCCTGGTTGCGGTCGAGGCTTCGACGATCACGCGGTCGCGCCAGCCGGAGAAGTGGCTGACAAGGTCGCCGGCCTTGAAGTCGGGATGGGCTGAGTGCTCGACGATACCGACGGCGGAACCTTCAAGCGCCTGGCCGATCTCGAAGGGCGCGATGTAGCTCGGCCGGTCGGTCATGCGGCCGCGCATGTAGGGGTCGACCGACATGAACAGCGTCTTGACCAGCAATTGGCCGGCAGTGGGGGCCGGCAGGCTGCGTTCGACAAGCTGGAAATTGTCGGCGCCGGGCAAACCTGCCGGGCGGCTCTTCAGGTGGATTTCACGGGCTGCAATGGACATTGAATTCCCCTATATGTGTGGTCATCTACCACGTGTAGCTTACGCTCTGTAAGTTACTGATGGTAACATATGTGGCGCACGGCGATGTTCAAGCCGCGCGCCGAAAAATTTCGGACCGGATGCGAAGGCGATGACGACTGTTAGCTCGACGAAAAAACTGCCCAAGGCCGAACGGCGCGCGCAGTTGCTGGAGGCGGCCCAGGAGATGGTGCGCGAGGAAGGCACCGATGCGCTGACGCTCGCCCGGGTGGCGGAGCGGGCAGGGGTGAGCAAGCCGATCGCCTATGAGCATTTCGGCACCAGGGCGGGGCTGCTGATGGCGCTGTTCTCCTCCTACAACGACCTGCAGCTGGAGACGCAGCGCGAGGCGCTTGCCAGTTGCGGCAAGACGCTGCGCGATGTCGCCGGCATCCTGGGCGAGGCCTATGTGCGCTGCGCCAGCCAGGCCGGGCCCGAAGCGGGCGCGGTGTTTGCAGCGCTTTCGGGCACGGAGGAGATGGACGAGTTTCGCCAGACGCTGCGCAACGGCTATCTCGCCGAATATCGCGATGCGGTTTCACGCTTCGTCGATCTGCCAGAGGACATTGGCGATACTGTCTTGTCGGGGCTTCTCGGAGCGGCGGAAGCCGTGTCGCGGGATACGGCGGCGGGCCGGATTTCTTATGACGACGCCGTTGCCGCACTGACCGAAATGTTCACGGCGACGCTGGAGCGCTTCAAGCGCTGACGGCCGTCGCCGTCAGCGGTAGCGGAGATTGTCGCGCGACAGCTGGTCGAGGCGGCTGACGCCCATCAGCTTCATGTCGCGCTCGATCTCCGTGCGCAGATTGCCGAGCGCTCTTTCGACGCCCTTCTGGCCGCCGGCGGCCAGCGCGTAGAGATAGAACTGGCCGCCGGAGCAGGCGGTGGCGCCGGCGGAAATGGCTTTCAGGACATGGCTGCCACGGCGGATGCCGCCATCGCAGATGATGTCGATGCGGCCGCCGACCGCGTCCGCTATCTCGGAGATCTGGTCGAAGGGTGCGCGCGAGCCGTCGAGCTGGCGGCCGGCATGGTTGGAGACCATGATGGCGTCGGCGCCGATGTCGACGGCGCGCCTGGCGTCGGCGACGCTCATGATGCCCTTGAGGCAGAACGGGCCGCCCCAGCGCTTGCGCACCTCCTCGGCGTCGCTCCAATCCATCGACTGGTCGAGCATCCTGGTGAAATAGTCGCCGATGGAAATGGCGATGTCGGTGCCTTCGCTGACATGGCCTTCGAGCTGCGGCAGGCTGAATTTTTCGCGCAGCAGATAGTTCAAGGTCCATGACGGGTGCAGGGCGAAGCTGGCGAGACTGGCCAGCGTCAGCTGCGGCGGGGAGGTGAAGCCGGTGCGCAGGTCGCGTTCGCGGTTTCCGCCGGTGATGGAATCGACCGTCAGGGTGAGCACCTCGAACTTCGCCTCGCGGCAGCGTTCGACCATGCTCCAGTTCAGGCCCTGGTCCTTGTGGAAATAGAGCTGGAACATCCTGGGCGCCGAAATGGTGCGGCCGATCTCCTCGATGCCGACTGTGCCGAGTGACGAGACGGCGAACATGGTGCCGAATTTCTGCGCTGCCCGGCCGACCGCACGCTCGCCGTCATGGTGAAACAGCCGCTGCAGGGCAGTGGGCGCGCAAAACAGCGGCATCGCCAGCTTCTGCCCCATCACGGTGACCGACATGTCGACGTCCTTGACGCCGGCGAGCACGTTGGGCACGAGGTCGCAGGACCGGAAGGCCTCGGTGTTGCGGCGGTAGCTGGTTTCGTCCTCGGCAGCGCCGTCGATGTAGTGGAACACAGGCGAGGGCAGGCGGCTCTTGGCGAGGGCGCGGAAGTCCTCGACATTGCGGCAGCGATCGATGCGCGACATCAGCTGTCCCCATCAGCTTTGTTGGCTCCCAGGCCGGGGCCAGAAAGCGAGATTAGGCCAAGTCGGCGCCGGCAAACAGCCGGTGCGGCGCGATCGTGCTTGTAGGGAACTGGACCGACCAGTACGTATTGTACGATCAGGTGGCGTGCGGGACAGGGCCGGATGGCGAAGATGACTTCATCGGGGCAGGGCTCATCGAGCCAGGGCATGTCGGGTCAGGGCACCGGTGCGAAACAAGACGGCCGCTCGGCGCGCAAGCGCCGCGCCATTCTGGAGGCCGCGACCGAAGTGTTCCTGCGCAGCGGCTATCTCGGCACCAATATGGACGAGATCGCAGCCCTGTCGGAGGTGTCGAAGCAGACCGTCTACAAGCACTTCTCCAGCAAGGAGGCGCTGTTCATCGAGATCGTGATGAGCATGACCAACCGTGCCGGCGACATGGTGCATGACGAAGCGCCGCGACTGCCTGATCGAGGCGAGGTCGAGGCCTATCTCTTCGACTATGCCCTGCGCCAGCTGACCGTGGTGGTGACGCCGCGCATCATGCAGCTGAGGCGGCTGGTCATCGGCGAGGTCGCTCGATTCCCGGACCTGGCGCGGGTGCTCTACGAACGCGGACCGGCGCGCGCGCTCGGCATGCTCGCCGGCATCTTCAGGCAGCTGGACGAAAAGGGTGTGCTCGACGTCGACGACCCCGAGACGGCGGCGACCCATTTCAACTGGCTGGTGATGTCGGCGCCGCTCAACCAGGCGATGCTCTTGGGCGACAGCGCCATCCCCGGCCCGGACGACATGCGCCGCCACGCCAGGGAAGGCGTGCGCGTGTTCCTCGCCGCCTATGGCAGGAAGGACTGAGCGGCGAGGCTGAAGCGTTTTTTGCTTTTCTTCGAACCGTTGGCGCAAACTTTCCTTCTCCCCCTATGGGAGAAGGTGGATCGGCGCGCAGCGCCGAGACGGATGAGGGGTGTTGGACGAAGCGCGACCGGGCAGAGGCTGGTGCCCTCCTGAAGCGCTGCGTTCCGTCCAGCACCCCTCATCCGCCCCTTCGGGGCACCTTCTCCCACAAGGGGAGAAGGGGAGGTCGCGCCGCCCGGCCCTCCGCTATGGCTCCGGGCGTTCGTCGTTGGAAAAGCCAAATCGTTGGCTTTTCCTGGCCTTCGGCCACCACTCCTCACCCCACAAGGGGAGAAGGAGGTCGCGCCGCTTCGCTTCTCCAATCCCCATCGGCCTTCGGTCAGCACGCTCTAGCCGTCTTCCCTCAGGCGTTCGAGCTGGGGAAGTTCCTGGGCGGCGGTGATGATCGAATCGAGCAGGCCGGGAAAACGGCCGTCGAGATCGCTGCGGCGCAGCGTGATCAGCCGGCTGGTGCCGGCAACTTCCGTGCTGGTGATGCCGGCCTCGCGCAGCTTGGCCAGATGGTAGCTGAGATTGGTCTTGGAGCCGAATTCGAGGAACTGGCCGCAGCTCATCGCCACGCCTTCGTTGCGCGCCAGATAGCCGACAATGGCCAGGCGCGTCTGGTCGCCGAGCACCGAGAGCACATTGGCGAGGCTGATCTGGTCGGTGTTGGGGTGCGGCAATGACATGATCCGAAGGTAGACGTGGCAAGGGCGGGCTTCAAGCGGCCCGTGCTGACATGAAGCTGGCAGGAGCCGACGAAAGCCAGATTGACATGCCGCACGGTTAAGTTCAATAGTTCAACGAATTTTGAACTAAGGACAATGTCATGGACAAGCGCCTTATCTGGCTGGCGGTCGGCTCGTTCGCCATGAGCACCGTCGGCTTCGTGTTTTCGAGCCTGCTTCCGGCGATCGCCGGCGACGCACATGTCTCCATACCCTTTGCGGGTTACCTGATCATGGCGTTCTCGCTCGCCTATGCCATCGGCGCGCCGGTGCTGTCGGCGCTGGCAGGCGAGATCGACCGCCGGAGAATCCTGGCCGCGACGATGGTGGTTTTCGTCCTCGGCAACCTTGTGGCGGCGTCGAGCTCGTCGTTTTCAGGGCTTCTTCTGGCCCAGATCATGATGGGCATGTCGGCCGGCCTTTATGCCGCCACCGCCCAGGCGACGGCCGTGTCGCTGGCCGGGCCCGAGCATCGGGCGCGCGCCATTGCCGTTGTCGTCGGCGGTACGACATTTGCGGTGGCGCTGGGCGCGCCGGTCGGTTCGCTGATCGCCACCATGTGGGGCTGGCGCGGCACCTTCGTTGCCATCGCCTTCCTGGCGCTGGTCTGCGCCGCCATCCTGTGGGTGCGTCTGCCCCGGGGATCGCGCGGCATCAAGCTGACGCTCGGTGAGCGTTTCACCGCCGTTGCCCGGCCCGGCATCCTGCCGTCGCTCCTGGTGACGCTGCTTTATCTCGCCGGCGGCTTCACCGTCATCTCCTACATCGCGCCGCTGGCGCTGGAGGGGGCAGGGCTGCCTGCCATCGCCCTGCCGGGCATGCTGCTTGCCTTCGGTGCGGGTGCCGTCATCGGCAATCTGTCGAGCGGCTATCTCGCCGACCGGATCGGGGCGACGCGCATGGTGGTGATCTCGCTTCTGATGTCGTCGGGCTTCTGCATCGCCATTGCGCTGACGCTGAAGCTTCTGCCGCACCACATCGCCGGCCCGGTGCTGATCGGCCTGATGGTGCCGTGGGGCATCATCGGCTGGGCCTTCCCGCCGGCGCAGGCGAGCCGCATCGTCGGCTTTGCGCCCGAGCTTGCGCATCTGACGCTGTCGCTCAATGCCTCCGCGCTCTATTTCGGCATCGCCTTCGGCACCATCATCGGTGGGCGCGTGCTGGAATTCGCCCGGCCGTCCGATCTCGGCCTTGTGGCGGCGGCGTTCCCGCTGGTGGCGCTGGCGGTGCTGGCGCTGTCGCGCCGCTCGGCACGGGTGGCGGTGGCCAGCTGATTTTCGCAGCTGGCAGAGGGCGACGGCCGGCCACGATGGCATAGACCTCGCTTGGAAAACGAGCGAGGCAGCCATGAAACAGGACGAGAAACACTGGACCGCAGTGGCTGCGCAATGGATCGCCTGGGCGCGTGCGCCGGGACATGACGCGTTCTGGGCCTATCGCAAGGGTCTCGTCGATTTCATCGGCAAGGGATCGGGCCGGGCGCTGGAGGTCGGCTGCGGCGAGGGCCGCGTTTCCCGCGAACTCAAGCGGCTCGGCTACCATGTGACGGCAACCGATGCCGTGGCGGCCATGGTCGAGGCCGCGCGTGAAGGCAATTCGGCCGACGACTATCGTGTCGCCGGCCTCGGAGACCTGCCTTTCGACGACAAGTCCTTCGACCTGGTCATGGCCTACAACGTGCTGATGGATGTCGAGGACGTGCCGGGTGCTCTGCGTGAGATCCGCCGCGTGCTGAAGCCTGAAGGGACGCTGTTTGTCTCGCTGGTCCACCCGTTTCGCGACCGCGGCCGCTTTGGAGGGCGTGAGCCCGATGCGCCGTTCGTGATCGACGGCAGCTATTATGGGCGCCAATATTTCGAGGGCGAAGAGAGCCGGAACGGGCTGACGATGCAGTTCGCCGGCTGGTCGCAACCGCTCGAGGACTATATGGCGGCGTTGGAAGCGGTGGGGCTCGCGATCACGGGCCTGCGCGAACCCATTCCCGACACTGCCGATACCGACCAGCTGCGCCAGTGGTCGCGCATCCCGCTCTTCCTGTGGCTGAAGGCGCGCATCCTGACCTGAGGCTCAGGCCAGGACGAAATCGAGCAGCAGCTTGACGTTGAGGGCGGCGATGACGACCGCGATCAGCATGGCGATGGCCACCAGCCAGCGCGGGGCGACGAGGTCGCCCATCTTCTTCTTGTTGGCGGTGAACAGCACCAGCGGGAAGACGGCGAAGGACAGCTGCAGGCTGAGCACCACCTGGGTGAGGATCAGAAGCTTGGCGGTGCCGACTTCGCCGAACCACAGCGTGACGGCTGCGGCCGGCACGATGGCGATGGCGCGGGTGACGAGGCGGCGCAGCCATGGCGGCAGCTTGATGCGGAGAAAACCCTCCATCACGATCTGCCCGGCAAGGGTGGCGGTGACGGTCGAATTGATGCCGCAGCAGAGAAGCGCGATGCCGAAAAGCGTGGGCGCGATGGCGATGCCGAGCAGCGGCGAGAGCAGTGCGTGGGCTTCGCCGATCTCGATGACGTCGGTGCGTCCCGAAGCGTAGAAAGTGGCCGCCGCCAGGATCAGGATCGAGGCGTTGATGAGCAAGGCGAACATCAGCGCGATGGTCGAATCCCAGGTGGCGTAGCGCAGCGCCTGGCGTTTTTCGACCAGCGTTTCGCCATAGGCGCGCGTCTGCACGATGCCCGAATGCAGATAGAGATTGTGCGGCATGACGGTGGCGCCGAGGATGCCGAGCGCGAGATAGAGCATCTCGGGATTGGTGACGATCTCGGTCGTCGGCGCAAAGCCGGTGACGACGGCGCCCCAGTTCGGATCGGCCAGCGCCACCTGGATGGCGAAGCACACCGCGATGACGCCGAGCAGCGTCATGATCAGCGCCTCGACCCAGCGGAAACCGAGTTTCTGCAGATAGAGGATCAGGAACACGTCGAGCGCGGTGATGATCACGCCGAGTTCGAGCGGAATGCCGAAGATGAGGTTGAGGCCGATGGCGGTGCCGATGACCTCGGCGATGTCGGTGGCGATGATGGCGACTTCGGCCATGAACCACAAAACGAAGGCGACCGGGCGCGGGAAGGCGTCGCGGCAGGCCTGGGCGAGGTCGCGGCCGGAGCCGATGGCGAGGCGGGCGCAGAGCGCCTGCAGCACGATCGCCATGACGTTGGAGACGAGCGCCACGAACAAAAGCGTGTAGCCGAATTTCGAGCCGCCGGCGATCGACGTCGCCCAGTTGCCGGGGTCCATGTAGCCGACGGCGACGAGATAGCCCGGGCCGATGAAGGCGGCGGCCTTGCGCCAGGTCGGGCCGTCGCTGCGGACGGCGACCGAACGGTGGACGTCCGAGAGCGAACCTTCGCCTCGCGCCGTCCGCCAACCTTCAGTGTCTTCGGCCGGCCGGGTGTAGGAGTCCACCTGAGTTTCCTAGTCGCAGTTGCAATTCATTTGCAAGAATACCGGAAGGCCGCGTTTTGGCAAGTCCCGGCCACGGGGATTTGAAGGGGGCCGCCTCATCCCCTGTCGCGGACACGCATTAGCGACGCCGAAAATAGTTGATGCAAAAAATCAGGAATAAGGCTATCGGCTCGCGCGTTCATTTGTTGCGCGAGTGCGGTCTGGGGACTGCGCGGGGCAGGGGACGAGCGGGACGGGATGGCATCGACAGACGAGCTCGAGGCATTTGGCGAAAGGCCGGCGCTGGTGTTTCCCGGCCGGGCGCCGATCTCCTATGCCGAGCTGGCGCGTCGGGTCATCGGCATGGCCGGCGCGTTCGGCGATCACCGCAAGCTCGTCGCCGTCGAGGCCGCCAATTCCGAACATGCCATCATTGCCTATCTGGCGGCCCGCGCCGGCGGCCACGCCGTGGCGCTGCTGCCGCCGGGCGACGTGGCTGGGTTTGCCGCCTTCGAGGATGCGTTTTGCCCCGAGGTGAGCGTGCGCTGTGTCGACGGGCGCTGGCGGCGGATCGAGGGCAAGGGTGCAGGGGGCGATCTGCATCCCGATCTCGCCGTGCTGCTGGCCACGTCTGGAAGCACCGGGAGGAGCCGCTTCGTGCGGCTGTCGTGCCTGAATGTCGACAGCAATGCCGCCGCGATCGCCTGTTATCTCGGCCTGTCCGGCGACGACAGGGCGGCGCTGATCCTGCCCTTCCACTATTCCTACGGTCTGTCTGTGCTGAATTCGCATCTGGCGGTCGGCGCAAGCGTGTTCGTCTCGGCCAGGGGCGTGGCGGAGGCGGGGTTCACTGAGGATCTCGGCCGGGCCGAGGTCACCAATATCGGCGGCGTGCCTTATTCGCTGGAGCTGATGGACAAGACCGGCTTTTCGCCCGAGGCCTTGCCGTCGCTGCGCTTCATGACGGTTGCCGGCGGACGGATTGCGCCTGAGCTGGCCGAGGCGTTCCGGCGCAGGCTCGAGGCGTCCGGCCGGCAGCTGTTCTTGATGTATGGCCAGACCGAGGCCACCGCGCGCATCGCCTATGTGCCGCCGCAGGCGCTGGCCGACAATCCTGAAAGCATCGGCATCGCCATTCCCGGCGGGGAACTGATGCTGGTGGGCGAGGACGGACGCTCCATCGACGGATGCGGCGAGCCGGGCGAACTCGTCTATCGCGGGCCCAATGTGATGATGGGTTATGCCGAGAGCCGGGCCGATCTCGGGCGCGGCGGCGAGGTCGGGGAACTGCGCACCGGCGACCTTGCCGAGCGCTGCGACAACGGCTTCTTCCGCGTCGTCGGGCGGCTCAAGCGCATGTCGAAGATCGCGGGGCTCAGGATCGGACATGAGGCTGTCGAGCATGCGCTGCGCGCCCGTGGCGTCGAGGCATCGGTGGTTGGCGACGACCGCCGGCTCGTGGCTGCCTATTCGTCCGGCGAGCCGCCGGAGGACATCTGCAAGCTGATGGTCGCTGCAAGCGGGCTGACGGCCCTGCATGTCGAGGCGGTGGCGGTCGAGGCGCTGCCACGTCTGCCGTCCGGCAAGGTCGACTGCCAGGCGGTCATGCGCCTTGCCGGCGCCCGCAGGCCGGCCGATGCGAGCCTTCTGGAGGCTTTTGGCCGCGCCTTCTATCCGCGGCGCGTGACCCCGGTGGACAGTTTCGAGGCGCTGGGCGGGGATTCGCTTGTCTATGTGCAGCTGTCGCTGACGCTGGAGCGCAAGCTCGGGCGCATCCCAGAAGGCTGGGAGAAGATGCCCGTGGGCGCGCTCGCCCGGCTCGGCCGCCAGACATCAGTTGCCCAGACCGTCGACAGCGAGCTTCTGATGCGGGCGGCGGCGATCCTGCTGGTCGTGCTGCATCACGCGACGCTGTGGCCGATCCCCGGCGGAGCGGCGGCGCTGGTGATGCTGGTCGGCTACGGGCTGGCGCGGTTCCACGGTGCAGCCCTGATGCGCGGTGAAACCGCGCGGTTGCTCAGGGCGCTGGCGGGCAACCTCGCCATCTATGCGCCCATCGTCGCCGGCTTCTCGATTGCGCGCGGCGAGGTTTTGTGGCCGTCGGTCTTCCTTGTCGGCAATCTCGGCATCTTCGACCCCAGGCACATGCTGCCTTATCTCTACTGGTTCGTCGAAGCCTATGCGCAGATCATGCTTCTGGTGGCGGGCCTGTTTTCGCTGCCCTGGATCCGGCGCAAGGCGACGCAGGCGCCATTTGCGTCCGGCCTCGTCGCGCTTGGCCTGACGATCGCTGTGAAGTTCGCAGCACCGCTGCTGTGGCCGGTCGGCGGGGTGCAGATCTTCACGGTCACCGACGTGCTTTACCTCGCCGCCTTCGGCTGGTGCGCGTTCTTCGCCGCCAAGCCGTCGCAGCGACTGGGGCTGCTGGCTGCGGCCGTCATCGCCTTTCCCGTCATGGCCTATTGGGGCGGCAACTGGACCGGATCCTGGGTCAAGTTCATGCTGCAGCTGACGTGCATCGCCGTGCTGCTCTACCGGCCGCGCCTGTCGGTGCCCAACTGGCTGGCAGGGCTCGTGCTGCCCGTCGCTGCCGCCGGCTACCACATCTATCTGTTCCACCGCCTGCTGCCGGAGCTTTTCTTGCCGCAGCCCGCCGAGCTTGTCTTCCGGCCTGTCTTGTCCGCCATGGCTGTTGCCATCGGCATCGTCTCCGGACTTTTGGCCTTCCAGGCCCAGAGGGTGATCACCGCCTGGATGGCAGGCCGACATGGACGCCGCCTGGGGCGTGCGCCCGCGTCTTTCGCCGCGCCGGCCGAGTAGCCGCCAATCCGATCCGACCGACCTCCGGCGAGGCCGCGCCGGTTGACTCCGCTCGTCGTGCCAATTAATAGATCGACTGGTCTATTAATTAATGCGAGACAAAAATGCGGAAGGTCGATCCCGAAAAGCACGCGGCCAGACGCCAGGCGATCCTCGACGCGGCCAAGGCGTGTTTTGCCAAGAGGGGCTTTCACCAGACGAGCACGGCGGAGATCTGCGCCGCCGTCGGCATGAGCCCGGGCAATCTGTTCCACTACTTTCCCAACAAGCAGGCGATCATCGGGGCCATCGTCGACCAGGAAGGGGAGGAGACGGCGGTCTTTTTCCGCGACCTCGGCGCGCGCGACGATCTCTATGGCGCGCTGGTCGAGTTCATGGATGTGGTGCTCGAGCTTGCCGGCGACGTCGACTTCTCGTCGCTGGCGCTGGAGATCTCGGCCGAAGCAGGGCGCGAGCCGGCGATCGCCGCCCGGGTCGGGCGCAACGACCGCGAGCTGAGGGCGGCACTGGAACAGCTTTTGACCGACGCTGCAGCGCGCGGCCAGGTCGATCCGACGCTCGACATGGCCGACACCGCGACCTGGATCGCCGCCCTTGTCGACGGCGTGTTCAACCGCGTCGCCGTCGATCCCGACTTCAAGCCTGAGAACCACCGCAAGACCATCCGGACCTTGCTTGGCCGCTACCTGAGGCCGCAGGCCGAGACGGAGATCATGAGGCCGCAGGCTAAGACCGAGAACATCAGGCCGCAGGCCGAGACGGAGAGCACCAAATCATGAATACGCTTGCCCTGAAGCCGACCAGGCAGGAGCGCATCGTCAATGTCGATGCGCTGCGCGGCTTCGCCTTGTTCGGCATCCTCGTCGTCAACATCACCGCATTCTCCTCGCCCTTCTACGGAATGGGCGTCGCCGATCCCGCCTTTTCCACCCCGCTCGACCGGATGGTGCAGTTTGTGATCGCCTTGCTGTTCGAGACCAAGTTCTACCTGCTGTTCTCGTTCCTGTTCGGCTACAGCTTTACCTTGCAGATGCAGTCGGCCGAGCGCGCCGGCGAGGCCTTCGTGCCGAGGCTGCTGCGGCGGCAGGCCGGGCTGTGGGCCATCGGACTGGCGCATGCCATCCTGCTGTTCCACGGCGACATACTGACCACCTATGCCGTGCTCGGCATGGTGTTGCTGGTGCTGCGCAACATCGAGGAGCGGACGGCGCTCAGGCTCGCCTTCTGGCTGGTCGCGGTGACGGCGCTGGCCTGGGCGGCGCTGAGCGCGCTGGTGGCGCTCGATCCGGTGGCGATCGACCTGGCGTCGGCGCGGGCAGAAGGCGAAGCGGCAATGGCTGCCTATCGCGGCTCGCCGTCGACAGTCGTCGGCCAGCATCTCCAGGAACTCGGCACCGTCTGGGTGGTGATCGGGCTGATGCAGGGACCATGCGCGCTGGCGATGTTTTTGGTTGGGCTGGTGGCCGGCAAGCGCGAGCTGTTCGTCAGGCTCGACGACTACAGGCCGTTGATGCGGCGGCTTATGGTTGCTGGCCTGCTTGTCGGCCTGCCGGGTGCCGCCGCCTATGCCTTCTGCTCGATCTATAGGGTCGGCACCTTCTGGGAGCTGCCGGGGCTGGCGATCGGGCTCGCCACCGCGCCGCTCTTGACCGGCGCCTATGTGGCGCTGGCGATGCTTGTCTTCGAGCGCTTCAAGGCCGTGCCGCGGCTCCTGGCGCCGGCCGGGCGCATGGCGCTGTCCAACTATCTGCTGCAGTCGCTGGTCTGTTCGGTGCTGTTTTACGCCTATGGCTTCAGGCTGATGGGCGAGGTGTCGCCGCTGGGCGGTGCGGCGGTTGCGGTTGCGCTGTTCGGCAGCCAGCTGGTGCTGAGCCGCTGGTGGATGGGACGCTTCGCCTATGGGCCGCTGGAATGGCTTTTGAGGGCCATCACCATCGCGGCATGGCCCAGATGGCGCAAGCCGGCGATGGTGTCGTGACGGCTGCCTTGGGCGGTCAGAAATCCTGTGACTTGCTGCAACCGTTGCGATAATCCTTGGGAACCGGAAGCACTTTGCAGTCGTTTCCGCCGGACTAAAGCATCGAGAACGCAGCATCGAGGGATTGCCTATGCGCTGGAGAGGCCGCCGCCAGAGCGACAACATCGAAGACGTGCGCGGCCAGGATGGCGGCGGCGGCATGGGCGGCGGGTTCGGCGGGGGCGGCGGACGCCTGCCGATCGGCCCGCGCGTCGGCGGCGGCGGACTGTCAGGCATCATCATCCTGGTGATCCTGTTCTTTGCGTTGCGCGCCTGCGGCATCGATCCGATGCAGGTGCTTGACGGCGGCGACGGCTCGATGTCGGGCGGCGGCGGCCAGGTCAGCCAGGGCGGCGCGCCTGCCAATGACGAAATGACCCAGTTCGTGCGCACCGTGCTGGCCGAGACCGAAGACACCTGGAACGGCATCTTCCAGGCCGAGGGCCTGAAATACCAGGAGCCCAAGCTGGTGCTGTTCTCCGGCCAGGTGCGGTCGGCCTGCGGCTTCGCTTCGGCGGCGTCGGGCCCGTTCTATTGCCCCGGCGACCAGAAGGTCTATCTCGACACCTCCTTCTTCAACCAGCTGGCCAAGCAGTTCGGCGCCGCCGGCGATTTCGCCCAGGCCTATGTGATCGCCCACGAGGTCGGCCACCACGTCCAGAACCTCACCGGCATCCTGCCCAAGTTCAACCAGATGCGGCAGCGCATGAGCGAGGCCGACGCCAACGCCATGTCGGTGCGCGTCGAGCTGCAGGCGGACTGCTTCGCTGGCGTCTGGGGCCATTTCACCGACCAGAAGGGCCTGCTCGAACAGGGCGACGTCGAAGAGGCGCTGAACGCCGCCCAGCAGATCGGCGACGACACGCTGCAGAAGCGCATGCAGGGCTATGTCGTGCCCGAGAGCTTCAACCACGGCACCTCGGCCCAGCGCCAGCGCTGGTTCGCCCGCGGTTTCCAGAGCGGCAAGCTGTCGGACTGCGACACGTTCAACAATCCCATCTGAGGCCGATCTGAGGCCCAAAGGCCTGGACTGCGACGATCTTGCGACGCCCCGGCCAACCGGGGCGTCATTTTCTTGGAAGAGGGGACGGCCCTTGGAACAGGGGACGTCCGTTGGAGGAGGGGACGGATGGCTATTGCACGACAGATCGAACTCGCGGCCGGCGGACCGGTGCTGTCGCGGCTGGTCTTCGGCGCGTGGCGGCTGCTCGACGACGGCAAGCCGTCGGCCGAGGACGTGGCCAGGCTGATCGGCACCGCTGCCGACCTCGGCCTCACCAGCTTCGACCATGCCGACATCTATGGAAATTACGAGGTGGAGGCTGCCTTCGGCGCCGGCCTTGCGCGCTGGAGCGGTCGCCGCGACGACATCCAGCTGATCAGCAAATGCGACATCATGCTGAAATCGGCCAACCGGCCGGAAAACCGGCTGAAATTCTACGACACAAGCGCGGCCCACATCGTCGCTTCCGCCGAGCGCTCGCTGAAGAATCTCGGCACCGACTATCTCGACCTTCTCTTGATCCACAGGCCGGATCCGCTGATGGATGCGGACGAGACGGCGGCGGCCCTTGAGGCGCTTGTGACGGCGGGCAAGGTGCGCGCTGTCGGCGTCTCCAATTTCACGCCATCGCAGTTCGACCTCCTGGCCTCGCGCCTGTCCATCCCGCTTGTCACCAACCAGGTCGAGCATTCGGTGCTGGAAACCTCGGCGCTGACCGATGGCCGCCTCGACCATGCGCAGCGTCTGCGTTATCAGCCGATGATCTGGTCGCCGCTCGGCGGTGGGTCGCTGTTTGCAGGCGACGGTGCGCGCGAGCACAAAGTGCGGGCGGCGCTGACCCAGGTTGCCGCCGAGACCGGCGCCAACGACATCGGGGCCGTCGCCATCGCCTGGCTGCTGCGCCATCCGGCGCAGCTGGTGCCGGTGCTCGGCACAATGAAGCCGGCGCGGCTGGCGACGCTGACACGCGCCCTCGACGTGACGCTCGACCGCCAGCAATGGTTTGCGATCCTCGAGGCCAGCGAGGGCAGGGCGGTGCCGTAACGGTCCGCCTTCGCGAAATCGCCGGCAGTTGGGATTTCGGCACGAGCCCGACGCGGCAGGGCTATATCGGAGTGATGGGCGACCTGCAGCACGCCCGCACCCTGACCCGGCTATGGAGGTGCTGGTCTCAGCGGTTGGACCGACCTCCCTTACATGATCTCGAGCTATCTCGTCGGCCAGTTGCCCACGCGCGCCGGGGCCAGGCCCGTTCGCCTCGACGTGCTCGATGGCGGACACCTGATGTATTTCCGCTTCGATCAGCGCGTCGCCCTGAAGGAGGCGCCAGCCGCGCTCTACAAGCCCGGACGATGACCCGGCCGCCGCCACAGGCCCCGGTTTTCGGCAAAACATTCCACCTCGGCCGGTGCATGGAGGATGACGTTGCTTCGGTGCGGCCGGCCGCTCTGCTTTAATATACAAAATTAGTAGACATTAGAGTGCGGCCAGGGACGGCAAGCGGGACAGCAGCGGAAGGCGGGTTATTGAGCGGGAATTTGCGGCGTTCGTCGAAGCTGCCGACGCTGGCGCGGATGCCGCCGCTGACGTCGCTGCGCGCCTTCGTGGTGGCGGCGCGCTATCTCAGCTTTACCCGGGCGGCGGAGGAGCTGCATGTCAGCTCCGCCGCCATCGGCCAGCAGATCCGCCTGCTCGAGGAGCATCTCGGCCAGCAGCTGTTCGTGCGCAGCAACCGCCAGATGACCCTGACGACGGCGGGCAAGGCGTTGGAACCGGGGCTGACCGACGCCTTCGAGGCGATGCTGGAATCGATCGCGCGTCTGTCCGGCGGCGACGAGAAGGCGACGATCCGCATATCGGTGCCGCCGTCCTTCGCCACCAAGTGGCTGATCCCCAGGCTGGAGGGTTTCCGACAGGCGGTTCCGGGTGTCGAGATCGAGGTCAAGGCGACCAGCGAGATCGCCGATGTCGAACGCGACGAGACCGACTGCGCCATCCGCTTCGGTCGGGGCGCCTATCCCGGCCTGTTCGTGGTGACGCTGTTTCCCGAGGCGGTGGTGCCGGTGTGCAGCCCGGATTTCGCCGACGACTACGATCTCGGGCCGCGCACGCGTTCGCTGCAGGGGCTGCCGCTGCTGCATGAGGAGGGGGCAGAGTACGACCCCGATCATTCGGGCTGGAGCAGCTGGCTGCGTTCGCAAGGCATTCCCGTGCGCTATTCCGAGCGCGGGCTGAAGCTCAACCTGTCGTCGATGGTGCTCGATGCCGCTGTCGCCGGGCAGGGGCTGGGCTTGGCGAAGCTGCGCCTGGCCGAAGCCGACCTGCGCGCCGGGCGGCTGGTGGCGCCGCTGGGCAAGCCGCAGCAATTGGAGCTCGCCTATCATTTCGTCGCCGCCGCCCACAAGGCGCGCCAGCCCAGGATCGAACTGCTGCTCGACTGGCTGCGCCGGGAAAGTGCCGAACTGCGCGGCGGCCTCGCCGCCAGCGCCATTCCCGGCGTGGCAGGCGAATTTCCCGAGTTTTCAGGCTAGAGGTCGCGGGTGCTGACCGCGTGCCTGAAGCGGTGCCGCCACAGCCGGGCGTCCAGTTCGCCCGATCGATCCAGCGACGGGCCGACCGTCAGATCCGTGATCTGCGTAAGCGTCAGCCCCGCGTCGAACAGGGCAAAGCCCGCGGCGAACGCCGGTTTTCGCCTGCTGGCTTTCGTCCGCCCCGGGGCTATGAGGGCGCTGGAGCGCCTATTTCAGCTTGAAGCCGAGCTGCAGCAGCGCGGCGCGGATGTTCTCGCGGTTCTTCAACGCCTTCGCCGTGCCGATGCGCTGGCTGACCAGTTCGGTCCAGTCGATCAGCGGCAGCGCCTGCTCCTGCTGGAAGCCGCGCATCGTCGCGTCATAGGCGGCGAGGTCGCCGGCATTGGCGGCATTGTAGCGTCCACGGTGCAGCACGGTGCGGCGCGGCAGGCGCGGCTTGATGTCGGTGGCGACCTTCGGATCGGGATAGCCGACCGTCAAGCCGAACACCGGCAGCACCTCCGGCGGCAGGCCGAGCAACTCTGCGACCTGTTCGGGGTGGTTGCGGATGGCGCCGATGTAGCAGGTGCCGAAGCCGAGCGATTCGAACGCCGTCAGCGCGTTCTGGGCGGCAAGGGCGGTGTCGATCACGCCCAGCAGCAGGCTTTCGGTATAGTCGAGCCCTTCGGAGGGGCGGCTGCGTTCGGTGGTCAGGGTGCGGATGCGGGCGAGATCAGCCAGCCAGACCAGCAGCAGGGGGGCCGCCTCGACATGCCGCTGGTCGCCGGAAATCGCGTTGAGCCGGGACTTGAGCCCGGGATCCTCGACGGCGATCACGCTCCAGGCCTGCAGGTTCGACGAGGTCGGCGCCGACTGCGCCGCGGTGACGGCGAGGTCGACCACCGACGCGGGCACGGCGGTCGGCAGATAGGACCGCACGCTCCGGTGCGACAGCAGCGTCTCGACGGTCTCGTTCCAGTGCGCCGTATCCAGGTCCTGGTCCTGGCGGTAGCGCGCCTCGGCCAGCCTCGCCGCCTGGTTGGCGGTCTGGTCGTTCGCGGCGATGGACAGGGGGAAGGGCATGTGTGGTTCTCCTGATGGGCGGGCAGGCCCGCAAATCCTACTTGCCGGCGCCGAGCAGGCGCTTGAGCTTTTCGACCTGCACCTCGTGGGGGGCGAGATATTCGATCCTGTCGACGTAACGGCCCTCGGCGTCCATCAGATAGACGATCGCCGTGTGGTCCATGGTGTAGTCGTCGCCTTCCAGCGGCACCTTGCGATAGGTGGCTTTGAAGGCCCGCGCCACCGTCGCAATCTCGTCGGGCGTACCGCGCAGGCCGATGAAGCGCTGGTCGAAGGTGCCGAGATAGGAAGCCAGATATTCCGGCGTGTCGCGTTCGGGATCGACGGTGACGAACACGACGTTGAGGCCGTCGGCGGCAGGGCCGATTTCGGCGACCGCGCCGGCCAACTCGAACAGCGTCGTCGGACAGACTTCCGGGCAATGGGTGAAGCCGAAGAACAGCGCGTAAGGCTTGCCGCGAAGATCGGCGTCCGTCAGGCGCGTCCCTTTCTGGGTGGTCAGCGCGAACGGACCTCCAATGGCGAGATCGGTCGACGCCTGCGCCGCACTTGCGGCATGCGGCCATGTCGCCTGCGCCACGGCTGTGAGCAGGCCAAAGGTGAGGTAGAGGGATTTCAGCATGGGTGTCCGGGCTTTCAATGGCAGTCGGGGGCGTCCTGGTCGAGATAGACCTCGAAGGCGACGTTCTCGGCCCATTTGCGGCCGAGGCCGGGCCAGTTGGGGGATGTAACCGTTCGGGCAAGGGTCGACACAGCATCGTCGCTCAGGCGGGGCTGGTCGGCGGCGAGCAGGGCCACCAGTTCCGTCTCCTCGAGCGGGGGAAGCGTGGCGGAGAACTTCTGCCAGCCGGTCTCGCCGAACAGCGACCGGAGCAGCACCTCGTCGTGGATGGCGGCGTCGCAGTCGCCGGTCCTGACCTGCACGAGGCCGCGCGCCGGCGCTTCGGTGAGGCGGATGTTGGCGCGGTAGGCTTCGGCCAGCCGCACGCCTTGCGCATTGCCGCGCGAGATGCAGACGGTGCGGCCGGCAAGGTCGTCCCAGCCGTGGATGGTGGTGTCGGTGCGCATCGCCACCGTCGCAGCCGAGCGGAAGCCGCTCCTGATGATGCGGGTTTTCTCGGGCTGTGCGTCGTTGTCGCCGCGGCGGGCGAGCACGACATCGACCGTTCCGGCGGCCAGCGCGTCGTCCTCGTTGGCGTCGACTTCGACGAGCTCCAGCGGCCGATCCAGGGCCGCGGCGATCTTGCGGGCCAGAAGCACGTCGAAGCCCTCGGGCGTATAGAGCCTGATGTCGCTCGGTCCGGGCGGCGGTGGGATATGGGTGACACCGATGCGCAAAGCGCCGTCGCCGGCGCTCGCCACCGCCTGCGGCACCGTCGCCATCGCGGCAAGCGCCATGATGCAGCCCAGGGCGATGCGGACAAGTGCCGTGCGCGCACCTGCCTTGCCTGTGGGCGACGTGCGGATCTTCCGCCGGTCGGGGCGCGCGTCGGAAATGCCGGCAGGGTGAGGCATGGTCGCCACCTTCATGCAGCGGTTGATGATCTTCGATGCTGTTCTAGCCCAGGCTCTTTCCTGCTTTTGGAAACAATAGCTTCTTCGGCTGCAATAAATTCTTTAATGGTTATGTAAATTCCGCGATCCAATACGCAAAACGTATCGTATCTAGAATTCTTCCACGCGTTGATGTCGTGATGATGCGCTGAGTTTTCAAAATTTTGCGGATATTTGAAATGATTTTGCTTATCCGGTCGCCTTCCTGTGGTCAGATTGACTGAAATCGACAGCAAAATAGTCTCGCAATCACAGATTTCGGGCGGCCCCATCCGGGTTCGCCGGCTGGTGAAAAATGGAGACGACAATGCGTATTCGATCGAAACTGCTGGGGCTGGCGGGCGCGCTTGCCTTTACCGTGGCAGGCGCCCTGACCTTCCAGGCCGGCACGCAGCCTGCGCAGGCCAAGGAGGCGCTCGACTTCATCAACCTGCCCAAGGCGGCGTGGACGGTGGTCGGCCTGAAGAAGGGCTTCATCCAGGAAGAGTTCGCCAAGATCGGCATCAAGGACATCAACCTGATCAATCCGGGCACGGCTGAACTGTCGGGCGCGGAGGCGGCGCTGCTCGACCGCGGCGGCCTCGCCATCGCCCAGCGCATGATGTACCCGGCGACCGTGCACAAGGCCAACGGCATCGACGCCGTCATCGTCTGGCAGTCGACGGCTTCCGACAAGTTCCGCACCCCGGTCCTGGCCAAGGCGGACGCGGCGATCAACACGGTCGCCGACCTCAAGGACAAGAAGTTCGGCGGCAGCCGCGTCGGCTGCGGCTGGACCTCGCCGACCGAGATCCTGGAAAAGGCCGGCGTGCCGCTCGACACCCGCATCCGCAAGGGCGCGGTGCGCTACGAGACCATCACCAACAGTGCCGCCACCTCGGCCGCCCTGCTGAGCGGGGCGATCGACGCCACCGCCACCCACATCGCCCTGCCGGCCTCGGCGGCATTGTGGCTGTCGGGCGAGGTCAAGGTGATCGGCCGCAGCCCCGACGACGGCGTCTATGTCAATTCCGCCGGCCGGGTGTCCTATTTCGCCATGAAGCCTTTCGTCGAGGCCTATCCGGAAGCCATCCAGGCATTCCTCGTCGCCCATGAGCGCACCAAGGCCTGGATCCAGGAGCATGTCGACGAGTCGGCCGACATCATCGCCGAGGAACTGCGCGTGCCGGTCAACATCGCCAAGTTCCAGATCACCGATCCGTCGTCCTTCGAATTCATGCACGGCGAGGAATCGGCCGACAACGCCCGCGAGGCGATCCGCAAGTTCCAGAAGTTCTACATCGATGCGGGCGACGAAATCCTCGCCGAGCGCCACCTCTCCGACGAGACGATCAACCAGTTCGTCGATGCGCGTTTCTTCAAGGGCGGCCAGTACTCCGTCTACAACTGATCCTCTTGCCTCGTCGGCCCCGAGCGGGCCGACGCCCTTCCTGAAATGACTGGAGAACCACCATGAGCGTCACCACCGTGAACGCACGGCCGGAGGCTGCGCGCGCCAGGCCGGCGGAAAAACGCCTCGAAGCAGGCGCGGCCCCCAACCGGCTGCGCAACATCGGCATCGGCCTGATCATTCCCCTTGCGGTGCTGGCGTTGTGGCAACTGGCCTCGCAGCGCGCATGGGTGTCGCCGATCTTCCTGCCGCTGCCGTCCACCACCTTGCTGTCGTTCTTCGACATGGTGAACAAGCAGAGCTTCCATCTCGATTTCCTGGCCAGCATCAACATCGTCACCCAGGCCTTCGTCTACGGCTCGGTGCTGGGCATCGGCCTCGGCATTGCCGCCGGCCTGTCGCGCACGGTCGAAAAGGTGCTCGGGCCGACGCTCGACGGCATCCGCCACATTCCCGGCATCGCCTGGCTGCCGCTGATCGTGCTGTGGGTCGGCATCGGCCCGGCCGCCAAGATCGTGGTCATCACCAAGACGGTGTTCTTCCCCGTCTTCCTCAACACGCTGCAGGGCATCCGCGGCGTCGAGAAGAACTACATCGAACTCGCCAACGTGCTGACGCTGACGCGCTGGCAGCTCATCCGCAAGGTCATCATTCCCGGCGCCATGCCCTCCATCCTGGTCGGCGTGCGCTACGGCGCCAGCCTTGCCTGGGCGCTGGTGGTGGTGGCCGAGGGCCTGAGCGGCATGGAAGGCGTCGGCTACCTGATCTTCCGCGCCCAGTCGCTGCTCATGACCGACCAACTGCTGGTCTGCATGGTGGTGATCGGTGTCGTCGGCTTCTTCATCGACCGCTCCATGGCGCTTCTGCAACGCCACCTCCTGCGCTGGAAGCAGGGTTTCGACGGCTGACCGGCAGCAGCGCCGCGCCAACACCACTCAATCATCGAGGAGACCGACATGGGTACCAACTTCAAGCCGTCCGCGACCGACGTCGCCAACGCCGCCTCGCGCGAACTGCTCTACACCATCTGCCCGGTGCTGGTGGCGTCGAACGTGGCCCTGGAACTCGGCTGGATCGACGACGAGCTGGCAAGGGTAGGGGCATCCGCCACCTATCTCAGGTCGCTCGCCGACGAGGACGCCTGGAAGCCGCATTACGACCATTCCTCCGACAGGCTGATCCGCGACGGCGGCAACAGCCCGGCGGTGTGGGCCAAGGCCGATCTCAGGCCCACCGTGCTGATCGGCCTGACCCAGGCCCAGCCGGCCGGCAAGATCATCGTCAGGGCCGATGCCGACATCTATCGCGTCGCCGATCTCAAGGGCCGCGCCTTCGGCATCTACAAGAGCCTGCGCAGCGAGAAGATCGACCACCGCCGCGCCACCACCGAGCACGGCATCCTGGCGGCGCTGGCGCTGCACGGCCTTGGCGGCGCCGATGTGCAATGGGTCGATATCGAGGACCGCGACAGCCACAAGGAGGTGCCGGCGCGCACGCCTGCCGGCATCTGGGCCCAGCGCCACACCGATCTCGACGCGCTGGTTTCGGGAACCCACAGCCGCGAGGCGCGCGCCCTGCTCGAAGGCCGGATCGACGCGATCTACGACTATTCGGTCGGCAACGCCAAGCGGCTGGAGGCGAGCGGCCGGTTCAAGGTCATCGACGATCTCGACCTTTATCCCGACTGGACGCTGAAGATCGCCAACGCGCCGCGCACCATCACCATCTCCAAGGAGTTCGCCGACACCCACCGGGACGTCGTCGTGGCCTTCCTGCGCGCCGCCATCCGCGCCGGGCGCTGGGTCAACGCCAATCCGGATGCCGCAGCCGAGGTGTTCCAGCGCACCACGATCTACCCCGACGCCTCCGAGATCGCCCGTGCCCTGCGCGCCTACGATCTGGTGCCGAACCTGTCGGCGCAGAACCTCGCCGGCCTCACCATCGAGAAGAACTTCCTGAAGGCCCACGGCTACATCCGCAACGACTTCGATGTCGCCGAATGGGCCGATGCATCCTTCCTCGAGGAAGCGCTGGCGTCTCTCTGATCCCCCATCAACCAAGCGAAAGGACAAACCATGGTCGAAGTTCTGGAACGAAATCCCGCAACCAGGAGCGTCGAGGTCGACGCCCGCGAGGCCTACTACACCATCTGCCCGACATTCGTGGCCTCCAACGTGGCCCAGGAGCTGGGCTGGATCGAGGAGGAGTTTCGCAAGGTCGGCGCCAAACTATCCTACCTCCGCGCCCTGCCGCCGGAGCTGGGCTATCTCCCTCATTTCGGCCATCAGCTGGATCATCTCTTCCGTGACGGCGGCAATATTCCGTCGATCTGGGCCAAGGCCGATGTGACCGACACGACGCTGCTGGGCCTGACGGCCTCGCATCACGGCGGCCAGATCCTGGTCCGCGCGGATGCCGACATCGCCTCCGTCGCCGACCTCAAGGGTCGTCGCTTCGGCATCTCCAAGAGCCTGAACACGGGCAAGGTCGACTGGTGGCGCGCCACCTCAGAGCGCGGCATCCTGGTTGCGCTGCGGCTGGCCGGGCTCAGCCGCGCCGACGTCGAGCTGATCGACGTCACCCATGAAGACAAGGGCTTCGGCCACGCCAGCCGGCCTTCGGAGCTGTGGGCCCAGCGCCGCACCGACCTGTTCTACACGCCCGAGGTCAATGCGCTGAAGGAAGGCAAGGTCGATGCGGTCTACACCAGCCACGGCCGGGGCCAGGCGCTGGAGCGCTCGGGCGCCTTCAAGGCCATCGAGGACTTCTCGCGTTATCCCGACTGGACGCTGCAGGTTGCCAACAGCCCCTATGCGCTGACCGTCAACACCGACTTCGCCAGGGAAAACCGCGACATCGTCGTTGCCTTCCTGCGCGCGGCGATCCGTGCGGCGCGCTGGATCAACCAGAACCGCGAGGCGGCGGCCGAGATCCTCAACCGGGTGACCTACCATCAGACGGTGGCCGACACGGCGGCAGCCATCTCCGGCACCGACTTCCTTTTGTCGCTGTCGCCGCAGAATCTGGCCGGCCTCGACATCCAGAAGAAGTTCCTGGTCGAGCACGGCTATGTCGAGAAGGATTTCGACAGCCGCAAATGGGCCGACAACAGCTACCTCGAAGAGGCGCTGCGGTCGTTCTGACCGTCTTCCAAGACCAACATCCAACGATCCGGCCGTCGCCATTGCGGCGGCCGGATCGGACACAACAATCGAGGTTCATCATGACTGAGCGCGGCAGCCTGGAACTCAGGGACGTCTCCAAATCCTATGTGGTCGACAACCAGGAACTCAGAGTTCTCGACCACGTCAATCTCAAGGTCTCGCCGGGCGAGTTCATCAGCATCGTCGGTCCGAGCGGCTGCGGAAAATCGACGCTGCTCAGGCTGGTCGTCGGCCTCGACGGCGACTACCAGGGCCAGATCCTGCTCGACGGCGAGCGCATCGCCGGCACCAGCCTGGGGCGCGGCATCGTCTTCCAGGACCACCGCCTGCTGCCGTGGCTGACGCTGGAACAGAATGTCGACCTGGCGCTGGAGAATTCCGGCTGGCCAGCCGAGCAGCGGCGCCAGTCGGTGCGCGAGCATATCGAACTGGTCGGGCTGAAGGGTTTCGAGACGGTCTATCCGCACCAGCTCTCGGGCGGCATGTCGCAACGCGCGGCCATTGCCCGCGGGCTCGTCTACCGGCCCGAGGTGCTGCTGCTCGACGAGCCGCTCGGCGCGCTCGATGCGCTGACCAGGCTGCGACTGCAGGAAGAGCTCCTGCGCATCTGGAAGGCCGAGAAGGTGACCATGCTTCTGGTGACGCACGACGTCGAGGAGGCGATCTATCTCTCCGACCGCATCATCGTCATGCATTCCGGCCCCGGCCGCATTGCCTCCGACATCCGCGTCGAGCTGCCCTGGCCGCGCGACCGTGCCAGCCACGCCTTCGCCGACGTGCGCCGCCAGATCCTGCTCGACATGGACGCCTATGCCGTGGAGAAAGCGGCGTGACGGGGTGGTGGCCGGGCCTTCCTCTGGCTGCAATCGCGCTGGCGCTGGCGTTCCTGTCGCCGGCCGGTGCGGCCGACACGCCGCCTTCGAGCGAGCTACCCGACCTCACCGCTATCCGCCGCGAGATCTACACCGAGCGCTACGATGCGGCGATCGCGGAGCTGACGACCTTGGTCGAGACGCACCAGCATGCCGATCTCTACAACCTTCTGGCCTTCAGCCTGCGCCATGTCGGCCGCACCGACGAGGCCGAGAGATGGTACCGCCAGGCGCTGTACTACGACCCCGACCACAAGGGCGCGCTCGAATATCAGGGCGAGCTGTTTCTCGCCCAGGGCAAGCTCGACCGGGCTCGCGCCAATCTCGACAAGCTCGCCTATCTCTGCCCCGACGGCTGCGACGAAGCCCGGGCGCTGGAATTCGCCATCGCCGAGGCCGAGGGCAAGGTTCAGGCGGCGGCGCCCAGACAATGACTGTTTTCCAGAAAGCTGAACCATGACCCTTGCCGCGCCTGAAATCATCGACTTCCACAGCCACTATGTCGACCCAAGCTGGGAGCTCACCAACACCAGCGGGCTGAGCGGCCCAAGGCTCGCCCAATGGCAGCGGATCAACAGCCTGATCGTCGACGAGCGCGCGCTGCTGCAGGAGATCGAGGCCGGCGATCTCGCGGGCAGGGTGGTCAATACGCCGGCGACCTTCCTCGCCGGTCCCGACGGCACGGTGCCCCATGACAGCTTCAGGCGCATCAACGACCAGCTGGCGGCGCTGGTCGCGCGCCATCCCGGCAAGCTGCATGGGCTGGCGAGCGTCGACGCCTATGATGGCGAGCGCAGCGCGGTCGAGCTGGTCCGCGCCGTAAGGCAACTCGGGCTGCGCGGCGTCTTCGTCGAAAGCGCCAAGGGCGACCTGCTGATCGATGCGCCGCAGGCGCGGCCGACGCTTGCCGCTGCCGCCCAACTCGGCGTGCCGGTGTTCCTGCATCCGGTCAATCCACAGCCGCTGACCGGCCAGCTTGCGCCGCTCGGCCGCGCCGGCACGCTTCTGGCACGCGGCACCATCAATTCGGCAGCGCTTGCCGCGCTGGTCCGCTCGGGCGTGCTGCGCGAGCTGCCGGGGCTCAAGGTGGTGGTGACGGCATTGGCCATCGGCGGCATCCTGCTGCTTTCGGGCTTCGGGGCGGAAGAAGACGAAGACGTTGCCGCGCTGCTGCGCCGCAACGTCTTCGTCGACACGATGGGCTTCGACCCGGCGATCATCCGCGCCGCCGTCGACGTGTTGGGCGTCGACAACGTGCTGGCCGGCAGCGACTGGCCGATCGTCAACGAGGGGCCGGTGCGCGAGATCTTCGCCGCGGCGATCGAGCGCGCCGGGCTGGGGCAGGGGGCTGCTGCACAGATCGGCAGCCTGAATCTGCTGCGGCTGATCGGCTGACAGGCATCCGTGCCTGGGGGCGGGGCACCGCCCCCGATGACCCGGCAGCCCGGTGCATCTTGCCGGCGCGCCTTAGGTGCTGGGCGGCATCTTCATCGCCATGGCGTTGGCAGTGTTCGTGTTCAGGGTCGAGCGCTCGCCCGCAGCGACCGAAGGCGCTGAGGCCGGGCCGGCAGAGCAGAGCCGCATTCGGCCAGAAATCTCCACATCCGAAGTTTATTCAACCAATTGGTTGACAGCTGTTTCGACGCCCTGTATTCAACCATTAAGTTGATAACTTAGGAGTTGAATGAATGGCAACGGACCCGCTGTCCCTCACTTTCGCCGCCCTGGCCGATCCGACGCGGCGCGCCATCCTGGCGCGTCTCGCCCAGGGGCAGACCAGCGTCGGCGAGCTCGCCGCGCCGCATCAGATGAGCCTGGCCGCCGTGTCGAAGCACATCAAGGTGTTGGAGAATGCCGGCCTGATCGCCCGCGAGAAGGACGCGCAGTACCGCTACTGCAAGCTGCAGGCCGGCCCGCTTCAGGACATCGACGGCTGGGTCGGCGCCTATCGCGGCCTGTGGCGCGACAATCTCGACCAGCTCGACGCCTATCTCGCCGACATGCAGCGCGGCGACGACACCAGCAAGCAGTGATTTGACGCGACACGAAAGGGAAATGACATGAACAAGATGCTTGTCGAGACGCCGGAAGGCGAGCCGGTCATCCGCATGAGCCGCACCTTCGATGCGCCGCGCACGCTGGTGTGGCGGGCCTGGACCCGGCCCGAACATGTGGCGCGCTGGTGGGGCTCGCGCGCCATGGGCGCAATCAAAGTGGTCAAGCTCGACGTCCGCCCCGGCGGCGAATGGCGCTTCGAACAGATAACGCCTGATGGCACCGTCTTTGCCTTCATCGGCAAATATATCGAGGTCGACGAGCCGGAGAGGCTCGTCAACACCTTCGCGCTCGAAGGCATGTTCGAGGACAAGACTGTCATCGAGACCCACCGCTTCGAGGAGAGGGACGGCAAGACCCACTACAGCGGCGTCACCCGCTTCGACAGCATCGAGGACCGCGACGGCATGGTCGCCTCGGGCATGGAGGCCGGCGCGCAGGAAAGCATGAACCAGCTCGAAGAGCTGCTCGGCGAGCTCGTCTCCGCCTGACCTTCGCCGGTCCCGGCCGGCAATCCCTTATCGCAATCGTGGCCCAACCGGCCGCATCGCGGCCGGGCGTGACCCAACCGGCCGCATGGCGGCCGGGCGGGAGCGCTCATCCCCCCAAGACACCTCATCCCAAGACAGGAAACGACAATGAAAACGCTGGCACTTGCGGGCGCGGCCCTGCTCGCCCTTTTTTCCACCATCGCACCACTCTCGGCTCAGCAAGCGGCACCCCTCGACCTGCACCACCAGATCCAGGGGGAGGGGCCGCCGCTGGTGCTGCTCCACGGCGCCTTCATGACCATCGAGACCAACTGGTCGACCAGCCTCGGCGAACTCGCCAGGTCGAACAAGGTCATCGCTGTCGAGCTGCAAGGCCACGGCCGCACCGCCGACCGGGCGGTCGGGCTCAGCTACGAGACGATGGCCGACGACGTTGCCGGCCTGCTCGACAGGCTCGGCGTGCGGAAGGCCAATGTCATGGGTTATTCGATGGGCGGCAACGTCGCCCTGCAGCTGGCCCTGCGCCATCCCGATCGGGTCGAACGCATCGTCGCGGTGTCGGCGGCTGCCAGCGACAAGGGGCTGGCTGGCGGGCACAAGGAGATGATGCAGCATTTGACCGCCGACATGTTCACAGGTGCGCCGATGGTGGCGGAGTACCAGAAGCTGTCGCCCAAGCCGGACTTTCCTGTTCTGGTCGACAAGGTCAAGCAGCTCGAACTGACGCCGTTCGACTGGACCGCCGAGCTGACCAGGATCAAGGCGCCTGTGCTGCTGGTCGCCGGCGACGCCGATGTGGTGACGCTTGGCCATCTCGCCCAGATGCATGCGGCGCTCGGCGGCCACGCCAATGGCGACATCAACGGCCCGTCGCGCAGCCAGCTGCTGGTGCTGTCCGATACGACCCATATGGGCATCCTCGCCGACCCGGCGAAAGCGCGGCAGGTGGCGGTGGCGGCCAACGCCTTCCTTAGCGCTCCCGCGCCGAAGTGAGCGTTGCTCCGACTGAAGCTGCTGCAGGCCCGTTCGCTTCGGCCAAAAGAAAAGAGGCCCCGCATTGCGGGGCCTCTCGCATTGTCTGGCCGTGTGCTGGTCTCAGCGCTCGGCGAGCGCCGGCTCGCCCTGGCGTTCGCGGATCAGGTTGGCGAAGCGGCGGAAGAGGTAGTGCGAGTCCTGCGGGCCGGGCGAGGCCTCGGGGTGGTGCTGGACCGAAAACACCGGGCGGCCGGTGAGTGCGATGCCGCAGTTGGAGCCGTCGAACAGCGAGACATGCGTTTCTTCGACGCCTTCCGGCAGCGAGTCGGAATCGACGGCGAAACCGTGGTTCATCGACACGATCTCGACCTTGCCCGTGGTGTGGTCCTTGACCGGGTGGTTGGCGCCATGGTGGCCCTGGTGCATCTTGGCCGTCTTGCCGCCAAGCGCCAGCGCCAGCATCTGGTGGCCGAGGCAGATGCCGAAGACCGGCAGCTCGGTCTTGAGCAGGTCCTTGATGACAGGCACGGCATATTCGCCCGTTGCCGCCGGATCGCCGGGGCCGTTGGACAGGAAGATGCCATCGGGCTTCATCGCCAGGATGTCTTCGGCCGAGGTCTTGGCCGGAACCACCGTCACCTTGGCGCCGAGGCCGGCGAGCAGGCGCAGGATGTTGCGCTTGACGCCGAAGTCGACGGCAACCACGTGCATGGTGGCTTCGTTGCGCTCGCCATACCCTTCGTTCCACACCCAGGGCGTCTCGGTCCAGGACGACGACTGGCCCGAGGTGACCTCCTTGGCGAGGTCGAGGCCGATGAGGCCCGACCAGGCGCGGGCCTGGGCCTTGAGATTTTCGATGTCGAACTTGCCGTCGGGGGCATGGGCGATGACGGCATTGGGCATGCCCTTTTCGCGGATCAGCGCGGTCAGCGCGCGGGTGTCGACACCCGACATGGCGACGATGCCGCGACGCTTGAGCCACTGGTCGAGATGACCGGCGGCGCGATAGCTCGACGGGTTGGTGACATCGGCCTTGAACACGGCGCCGACAGCGCCCGAGCGTGCCGCCGGGTTCAGGTCCTCGATGTCCTCGTCATTGGTGCCGATATTGCCGATATGGGGGAAGGTGAAGGTGACGATCTGGCCGGCATAGGAGGGGTCGGTGAGGACCTCCTGGTAGCCTGTCAGTGCCGTGTTGAAGCACACTTCGGCAACGGCCGTGCCGGTGGCACCCAGGCCTCGGCCGGTGATGACCGTGCCGTCGGCCAGAACCAGAACGGCGGTCGGCACTTCGGTTGCCCAGGGGGCGGTCTCTGAGGCCATGGCGATGCTCCTGCGTAACGGGCGCCGCGACTTGAAGAATGGCTCGCAAGGGGCCATATCGCGCAGCGAAAAGCACGGACGACCACCGTCAGGCGGGCCCCGTGCACAAACCAAAAAAGTCCTTGCAAGGCGCGGACAATAAGCGAAGGCCCGATTGCGGTCAATGACTGCGGCGGCCTTCGCGGCTAATTATTTTTCTGAATAAAATCAGGAAGTTGGCTGTTGTCATCGGGTTTGCCGCTGTGGCAGATCGGCGCTATTGTCTGCGACACGTTCAGGAGAAATGGCCATGCGTGCAACGCTCGCCGAGGCGCTAAAGACTGCATTGAAGGCCGGCGACAAGCGCCGCACCTCGACATTGAGGCTGATTCAGGCCGCGATCCAGGACCGCGACATCGCCCAGCGCGGCGCCGGCAAGGACGCCGTGACGGACGATGAAATCCTCCAGATCCTGACCAAGATGGTCAAGCAGCGGCAGGAATCGGCCAAGGCCTTCGAAGACGGCAACCGTCTGGAACTGGCAGCCCAGGAGCGCGACGAAAGCGCCATCATCTCCGAGTTCCTGCCCAAGCAGATGAGCGAGGACGAGGTGCGCGAGGCGGCGAAGGCGGCGATTGCCGAGGTCGGCGCCGAGGGCCTGCGCGACATGGGCCGCGCCATGGCCGTGCTCAAGGAGCGTTATCCCGGCCAGATGGATTTCGGCAAGGCCAGCGGCATCATCAAGCAACTGCTGCAGTAAATTCGACGGCCTATGCCAGAGAACCGGACGCCCCGCCTGCGATGCAGCGCGGGGCGTTTCGTTTTGGGGCGCTTTTCCGGCATTGGGTAGCAAAGACCGCCAGCCAGAATCCGACGCTGCGTGGCGACTGGTGACCTTTGGCAGCAAGCGACCTCATCGACCGCCAACCTATCCAGATGCAGCGTTCAACGATCTAGCCAAGTGGCGAGGCTGTCCAGCGTCTGCAGCCCATACTCCACCGCGCCGAAACCGACGACCACCTGTCGGCGTTCGCGGCTTGGGTGAAGCTGGCGCATGGTCAGCACGGTCTTGCCGTCGGTCTGCTCATCGAAGGTAACCGTCATGTAGAAGCGCTCCGGGTCGTTGGGGTCGGGGGTACCATAGTCCACCACGATCAGTTCATTCGGCACGACCTTCAAGAAGCGCATGAGGCTGGGGAAGCGCTGCTTTTGGCCCTCGAACACGCCCACCATGTCGAACCGCCACACCCCGCCCTCACGGATATCGGCCTCATGGTTCTCGATGGTGAGGCCAGTCGGGCCATACCATTGCGCCAGCGCGTCCGGATCCATCCAAGCGGCGAATACCTTGTGGCGTGGGTGCTTCAGCACCTTGACCAACACGATCTCGCGCTCGAGCGACCAGGTCTCAAACAGCTTTTCCATCGTCGCGCTCCTCCGCCTTGTCCAAATAGGTTTCCAGCCGATCGAGCCGATCCGCCCACCGCCGACGCTCCGCTTCCATCCAGTTTGCCGCCTCGTCGAAGCGCACCCGTTCCAGACGGCACCAGCGGCTGCGTCCGCGCTTTTCGCTGGTGATCAACCCGCAATCCTCCAGCACCTTGAGATGTTGAGCGAAGGAGGGCAGCGCCATGTCGAATGGCTCGGCCAGGACGCTAACCGGTAACTCCCCCTCGGCAAGCCGAGACATCACCGCACGGCGCGTCGGGTCGCTGAGGGCGTGAAAGGCACGATCGAGTTGGGTCGAATGGGAAGGCATCTGACTCAGCTAGAACGGATCAGGGCATGGGTCAATAACAATAAGGCAGTTGCCTTACCATTCGGCGTGGAATACAAAGGCACTCACCTTAGTAATAATGCCACCAGATTTCGGGGCGGAATGACCGCCTTCTAAAGGAGCCCTCTCATGGCCGTTCGTGTTGATCTTATCATTTCGCTTGATGGCTTCGCGACAACCACCGACCAAACCCCTGAAAAGCCATTTGGCGAAGACTGGTCGCGCCTTGTCGAGGCCTATGTGGCGACCAGGACATTCCAGCAGCGCGTGCTCAGGGACACCAGCGGCAAAGGCACCACTGGCCTGGACGATAAGCATGCGCAGGATTACTTCAGCAATATCGGCGCGGAAATCATGGGGGCGGGCATGTTTGGCCTGCATAACTTCCCCGATGACCCGAACTGGAAGGGCTGGTGGGGCGAGGAACCGCCATTCCGCTGCCCGGTCTTTGTCCTGACCCACACGCCGCGCCCCTCCATCGAAATGGCGGGCGGCACCACGTTCCACTTCATCGAGACGAACCCAGTCGACGCGCTGCAGCAGGCTGTACAGGTCGCAAACGGCAAGGATGTGCGGATAGGGGGTGGACCAAGCATGGTTCGCGACTATCTCAAGGCTGGCCTTGTCGACCGGCTCCATGTTGCCATCACGCCGATCCTGCTTGGTCGCGGTATCCGCCTGTGGGACGATCTGCGGGGCCTGGAGGCCGACTACACGGTCACGTCGGAAACGGCAGAGAGCGGCACCATCCACCTTACCTTCCAACGTTAGCAGCAGGCCTTTGACTTCGGGGCGATCATGGACTGCCTACATATGGTCCATGACGGCTTTCCCGTTTCCGCACTCGGACAATGTCCACTTTTCTGGTTCCAGAACCAAAACCAGACAGTCCGCTTTCTCTTATCCGTCTCGGCGCTGCGCGCCGATCCGCCCTTCTCCCACAGGGGGAGAAGGGGAGGTCGTACCGGCCGCCGCCCTTCGCTAAGGTTCCGGGGGAGAAGGGAGCGCGTCACCCGACTGGCCTGCGCTGGCGCGTGATGGCGGCGCGTTCTTGCCTTCTCCCTCTTGTGGGAGAAGGTGGATCGGCGCGCAGCGCCGAGACGGATGAGGGGTGTTGGAAGGAATGAGGCGGGGCAGAATAGGGTGCTGTGAAGCGACAGGCCTTGGGATGTCGCGCTCCGTCCAGCACCCCTCATCCGCCCCTTCGGGGCACTCCCGGCCCTCCGCTATGGCTCCGGGCGTTCGTCGTTGGAAAAGCCAAATCGTTGGCTTTTCCTGGCCTTCGGCCACCACTCCTCACCCCACAAGGGGGGAAGGAAGGTCGCCGCCCGGCCCTGCGCTATGGGAGAAGGGAGAGCGCGTCACCCGACCGGCAGGCGCTGGCGCACGATGGCGGCGTGGAAGGATGCGCCGTGGATGAGGGCTGCGTCGTTGAAGTCGAAGCGCGGATTGTGCAGCGGGGCCGACGTCTCGCCATTGCCGATATAGGCAAAGCAGCCCGGCACGTGGTCGAGGAAGCGGGCGAAATCCTCTGAAGCGGTGACCAGTTCGCCCTTGCCGTTGATCGCGGCCGGCGCGAACACCGTTGCTGCGGCTGCAAGGGCCGAAGCGGTGGCGTCGGCATCGTTGACCAGCGGCACGAATTCCCTGCTGTAGGCGACCGAGACCGTGCAGTTGTAGGCAAGTGCGGTGCCCTCGGCGATGATGCGCATCTGTCGCTCGATCTCGGCGCTGACCTCGGGGCGGAAGCTTCTGGCGTCGCCGAGGATGCGGGCATGGCCGGGCAGGGCGTTGCGGGTGCCGTCGGTGATGAGTTCGGTGACGGAGACGACCGCGACATCGGCCGGGTTGAGCCGGCGCGCGGCAATGGTCTGCAGGTTGGTGACGACAGCGCAGGCCGCCACCAGCACCTCGCGGCCGACATGCGGGCGCGCGGCGTGGCCGCCCAGGCCTTCGAGCACGATCTCGAAATTGTCCTCGGCCGACATCAGCGGGCCGGGCCGCGTCTCGAAATGGCCGAGCGGCAGCCCGGGCATGTTGTGCAGGCCATAGATCTCGTCGAAGGGAAAGCGGCTCATCAGGCCATCGTCGAGCATGGCGAGCGCGCCCTTGCCCCATTCCTCGGCCGGCTGGAAGACGAAGCGCACGGTGCCGTCGAAACCGCCGTCATTGGCGAGCAGTTTTGCGGCTCCGAGCAGCATTGATGTGTGGCCGTCATGGCCGCAGGCGTGCATGACGCCTGAGGTCTGCGAGATGTGGTCGTGATTGCCCTGCTCGGTGATGCGCAGCGCATCCATGTCGGCCCTCAACGCAACCGCCCGGTTGCCGCTGCCGCGCCGGAGCGTGCCGACCACGCCGGTGCCGCCGACACCCTCGACCACCTCGTCGAGGCCGAACTCGCGCAGCTTTTGCGCGACGAAGGCGCTGGTGCGTTTCTCCTCGAAGCCGAACTCCGGATGGCGGTGCAGGTCACGGCGCCAGGCGGTCATGTCCTGGATGAGGCTTTCCCGGTCGAGCGCGGCCATGTGCTGATCCCCTGAGATGGAAATGCAGCCTCGCCCGGAAGGTGCGGACAGGCAAGGGTGGTCGCTGGGGCCAGGATGGCCCGGCCCTCCGCTATGGCTTCGGGAGAAGGGGGAACGTGTCACCCGACCGGCAGGCGCTGGCGCATTCTTGCCTTCTCCCCTTGTGGGAGAAGGTGGATCGGCGCGCAGCGCCGAGACGGATGAGGGGTGTTGGAAGGAATGAGAGGGGCGAGGATGAGGCTGTCTTGGTGATCGGAGGCGTCGCGCTCCGTCCAGCACCCCTCATCCGCCCCTTCGGGGCACTCCCGGCCCTCCGCTACGGCTCCGGGCGTTCGTCGTTGGAAAAGCCAAATCGTTGGCTTTTCCTGGCCTTTGGCCACCACTCCTCACCCCACAAGGGGAGAAGGGGAGGTCGCGCTGGCCCTTCGCTATGGCTCCGGGAGAAGGGAACGCTGCTGCTCAGCTTGCCTTCAGGCGCGAGCCCTGGAGCAGGCCGTGCTCTTCCAGGACCGGATAGGCCATGGAGGCGAGCATGGAGTTGATCTGCTTGAGGTCGCGGATGGTGTCGAGGTGGATGGAGCTGGTCTCGACGCTCTTGATGGTGCCGTCGCGCAGGCGCAGGAAGTGGCTCTGGCTGGTTTCCTTCTCGACGTCGCGCAGATGGTCCTTCTCGGCCACCAGCTGGCGCGCCGTCTTGAGGTCGCGCGAGACCAGCACGTTGAAGGACAGCCGGGCATTGGCGAGCACCGCCTGGTGGAAGCTCAACAGTTCGCGCCAGCCTTCGGAGGTGAATTCGAGGCCGCGGTCGAGCTTCTTCTGGACATGGGCGAGCATGTTGCGGACGATGATGTCGCCGACCTGCTCGAGCTTGACGCAGGCGCCGAGCAGTTCCTGGCAGCGCAGCGCCTCATCCTCGGTCATCGGCCGGATGGTCGCCTTGGCGAGATAGAGCTTGATCGCCGCATGCTTGCGGTCGACGCGGTCGTCGAGGGCGGCCAGCGCCTTGATCTTGTCGGCGTCGGCATCCTCGTAGAGCTCGATGATGCGCTGGAGCATGATCTCGACGGTCTCGCAGACGCGCACCACCTCACGCGTGGCGTTGGCGAGCGCCTGGGACGGGGTGTCGAGCGCTGCCTCGTTCAGCGCGCTGAGCTCGACCACGGCCATGTCCTTGGCGGCATCCGGCTTGGCGCCCATCGCCACGATCTTTTCCGAGGCGCTGTAGACCAGCCTGGCGAGCGGCAGGCCGGCCACCAGGATGATGCAGTTGAACAGGATGTGGGCGTTGATGATCTGGTCGGGCACCGATGTGCCGAGGAAGGCGATCGGCGGCTTGAACGACAAAAACAGCACAAGCATGACCAGTGAGCCCGCGCCGCGCATCAACAGATTGCCGACCGGCACGACCCGCACCGCCGGTTCGGCGCTGCGGGTGAGCAGGGGCGCTATGACCGAGCTGCCGAGATTGACGCCGAGCACCAGGACGATGCCGAGTTCCGGCGGCACCAGTCCGCGGCCGGCCAGCGTGACGATGAGCAGCACCGCTGCGATCGACGAATGGAACAGCCAGGTGATCAGCGCCGCAAGCAGATAGGCGGTGACGGGATCGCCTTTGAAATAGTCGATGATGACGGGCAGCAGCTTGCTTTCGCGCAGCGGCTCGGAGGCCTGGCCGACCATCTCCAGCGACAGCACCAGAAGGCCGATGCCGACGAGGATGCGGCCGAACTGCTGCCAGGAGCGGCGCTCGGTGGCGAGGAACATGGCGGTGCCTGCGGCAAGGCAGACCGGCACGAGCAAGGACAGGTCGAAGGTCAGGATCTTGATGACCAGCGCCGAGCCGATCTCGGCGCCGCGCACGGCGAGCTGGCCGGCCATGCCGCTGACGATGCCGGCACCGGCAAAGGAGCCGACGAGCAGGGTGACGGCGGTGGAGCTCTGCAGTGCTATCGCCAGCGCGGTGCCGGCAAGCACCGCCATCAGTGGATTGCGCATGGTGTCGCGCAGCTTGTGGCGCAGCACGTCGCCATAGGCGCGCTCGACGCCGGTGCGCACCATGCGGGTGGCAAACAAAAGCAGGGCTACCGCACCAGCGAGATGAAGAAGAACGACCGAACCGCTCACCGGGCATACCTCGCTGCGATCTGAACCCGCTGGTGGGGCTTCATTGTTCTGTGGCGAATCACTCTCATGACCATGCCGATTAGATTAGCCGGATAATATCTTTCGTCCATATTGCACAGGTGTGCAAATGCAACAAGAGGCGACTGTCCATATGTAGGCCCATATGTAGGCACCTTCGACATCGGGCGTGGTTCCGGCGCGACCGCGACGCGCCGCAATCTGGATGGTGGGGCTGGATGGTGGGGCCAGCCGCGCCTGTGAAAACCGGGCATGGGTGCGAATAGGGGGTCGCTGGCCGACCAAGCCTTGCTTATATGAGGATGAAACAAGCAGGGCCCGATGCGCTTTTCCGACGGATTTTTGAGCGAGATACGCGACCGCGTGCCGATTTCGGCCGTGATCGGCCAGCGCGTGACCTGGGATCGCAAGAAGACCAACGCCCAGAAGGGCGACTTCTGGGCCTGTTGCCCGTTCCATGGCGAAAAGTCGCCGTCGTTCCACTGCGAGGACCGCAAGGGCCGTTACCACTGCTTCGGCTGCGGCGTGACCGGCGACCATTTCCGCTTCCTCACCGAACTCGACGGCATGAGCTTTCCCGAAGCGGTCGAGCGCATCGCCGAGATGGCGGGCGTGCCGTTGCCGGCGCGCGATGCCCAGGAAGAGCGGCGCGAGCGCGAGCGGGCGTCGCTGCACGACGTCATGGAGCTGGCGACGCAGTTCTTCCAGGACCGGATGCAGGGGGCGGACGGGGCCAAGGCCCGTGCCTATCTGCGCGACCGCGGGCTGACGCCGGCGACGCAGCAGTCGTTCCGGCTCGGCTATGCGCCTGAAAGCCGCAATGCGCTGAAGGAATTCCTGGCCTCCAAGGGCGTCGAAAAGGTCCAGATGGAGGCCTGCGGGCTGACGGTGTTCGAGGACGTGCCGGTGTCTTATGACCGGTTCCGCGACCGCATCATGTTCCCGATCCCGGATTCGCGCGGGCGCATCATCGCCTTTGGCGGCCGCGCCATGTCGGCCGATGCGCCGGCCAAATATCTGAACTCGCCCGAGACCGAGCTCTTCCACAAGGGCAACGTGCTCTACAACTTCGCCCGTGCCCGCAAGGCGCTGCAGAAGGGCGGGGCGGTGATCGCCGTCGAAGGCTATATGGACGTGATCGCGCTGGCCCAGGCCGGGTTCGAGAATGCGGTGGCGCCGCTCGGCACGGCGCTGACCGAAAACCAGCTCGAGCTTCTGTGGCGCATGTCGGGCGAGCCGGTGCTGTGTTTCGACGGCGACAAGGCCGGCCTGAAGGCGGCCTACCGCGCCGCCGACATGGTGCTGCCGCTGGTGGCGCCGGGCCATACGGCGCGCTTTGCGCTGCTGCCCGAGGGCAAGGATCCCGACGACCTGGTCAAGGCCGAGGGACCGGAGGCGTTCCGCACGGTGCTCGAGGCGGCAAGGCCCTTGTCGGACCTGATCTGGATGCGCGAGACGTCGAACGGCATCTTCGAGACGCCGGAGCGGCGGGCGGAGCTTGAAAAGACGCTGCGCGAGCTGACCAGCCGGATCAAGGACGAGAGCGTCCGCTACCACTACCAGCAGGAAATGCGCGAGCGGGTGCTGAATTTCTTCGGCAGCCAGCGCGGCCGCCAGCAGGGCGGCCAGGGCGAGCGCGGCAAAGGTTCGTTCAACAAGGGCGGCAAGGGCGGCGAGCGCGGCCAGTGGAACAAGGGCGGGCCAGGTGTCGCCGCCGGCAGGCTGGCGGTGTCCGACAGCCTGGCGCGTTCGGCCCTGGTCAAGCGCGCCGGCAGCATCCTGCCGCTGCGCGAAACCTGCCTTGTCGTGGCGCTGGTCAATCACCCCACGCTGGTCGACGAGAATTTCGACCATGTCGAAAGGCTCGATCTCAGCAATGCCGAGCTCAGGCAGCTGCATGTCGCGCTGATCGACGCGATGGCCCATGACGAGGCCAACAACCGCGACGAGGTGGTGGGCGCCATCGGCCGCGCCGGCTGCAACGAGATCTGGGAGCGGGCCGTCGCACTTGTGCGCAAGGCGCGCCAGTGGACGGCGCTGGAGGATGCGGCGCTCGAAGACGCCCGCGACGCCTTCGCGCAGACGTTGCACTTGCACCGAAGCGCTCGCACCTTACATAAGGAACTGAAACAGGCCGAAGCGGCACTCGCAACCGATCCGACAGACGAAAACTATCGGCATCTGGTGGAGATCCAGGCGCAGTTTCATGACGTGCAGGCCACCGAAGCGCTTATCGAAGGCTTCGGCGTGTCCTCTGGCCGAACCGGGCGGAATTGAGGCGGGGACGCTGTCCATCCAGCAATTGATTCGCCTTTTTGAGGCGAATCATGCGACAGGCGCTTGACCTTCCGCCAGAATGACGGAATCAGGTCGATTCGAAAAGTTAACCGGTAGCCAGGCTGCCGATCGAGTCACTGGCCTGAAAATGCGGGGTGGTGGTGCTTGTCACTGGACAGGAAGATATTCCGCCACAGATATCAGGGTTAATCTGGACTTAAGACAGGTGAAGCTACTGGCAGTTCAGGCGCAGGTTGGATGAGCGCATCTGATTTGCACTGTACGGAAGTTTAAGCGGCTGAAAGGCCGCCTGGAGAAAGCGAAGAATGGCGACAAAAGAAAAGGAAGAGGTCGAGACCGAACGCGAGGGCGCAACCGACGGCCCCTTGCTCGACCTTTCCGATGACGCTGTCAAGAAGATGATCAAAGTCGCGAAGAAGCGCGGCTATGTCACCATGGACGAGCTGAATTCGGTGCTGCCCTCGGAGGAAGTGACCTCCGAACAGATCGAGGACACGATGGCGATGCTGTCCGACATGGGCATCAACGTCGTCGAGGACGACGAGCAGGGCGAAGAGGCCGAAGCGGCTGAAGGCGACGCCGAGGAAGACGCCAACGAGCTTGCCGAACAGACCGGCACGGCCGTTGCCGCCACCACGACCAAGAAAGAGCCCACCGACCGTACCGACGACCCGGTGCGCATGTATCTGCGCGAGATGGGTTCGGTCGAGCTTCTGTCGCGTGAGGGCGAAATCGCCATCGCCAAGCGCATCGAGGCCGGCCGCGAGACGATGATCGCCGGTCTGTGCGAAAGCCCGCTGACCTTCCAGGCCATCATCATCTGGCGCGACGAGCTCAACGAAGCCAAGATTCTGCTGCGCGAGATCATCGATCTCGAAGCCACCTATGCCGGCCCCGAAGCCAAGCAGGCGCCGATCGTCGAGCGCGTCGATGAAGACGCCAAGCCGAAGGACGAGCCCAAGGCCGGTCGCCGTCGCGGCGGCGACGACGAGGACGACATCACCAATGTCGGCGGCGACAATCGCGGCGAGGAAGAGGAAGAAGACGAGGACGAGGCCAGCCTGTCGCTGGCGGCCATGGAAGCAGAGCTTCGGCCGCAGGTGATGGAGACGCTCGACGTCATCGCCGACACCTACAAGAAGCTGCGCAAGCTGCAGGACCAGCAGGTCGAGAACCGTCTCGCTGCCGCCGGCACGCTGTCGCCGAGCCAGGACCGTCGCCTCAAGGAGCTGAAGGACCAGCTGATCACGGCGGTGAAGTCGCTGTCGCTGAACCAGGCCCGCATCGAGGCCCTGGTCGAGCAGCTCTACGACATCAACAAGCGCCTGGTGCAGAACGAGGGCAAGCTTCTGCGCCTCGCCGAAAGCTATGGCGTGCGCCGCGAGGAGTTCCTCAGGGAATACCAGGGCTCCGAGCTCGACCCGAACTGGATCCGCTCGATCTCGAACCTGTCCAGCCGCGGCTGGAAGGAGTTCACCAAGAACGAGAAGGACACGATCCGCGACCTGCGCGCCGAGATCCAGAACCTGGCCACCGAAACGGCGATCTCGATCCTCGAGTTCCGCAAGATCGTCAACCAGGTCCAGAAGGGCGAACGCGAAGCCGCGATCGCCAAGAAGGAAATGGTCGAGGCCAATCTGCGTCTCGTCATCTCGATCGCCAAGAAATACACCAACCGCGGCCTGCAGTTCCTGGATCTGATCCAGGAAGGCAATATCGGCCTGATGAAGGCCGTCGACAAGTTCGAGTACCGCCGCGGCTACAAGTTCTCGACCTATGCCACATGGTGGATCAGGCAGGCGATCACGAGGTCCATTGCTGACCAGGCCCGCACCATCCGCATCCCTGTGCACATGATCGAGACGATCAACAAGATCGTGCGCACCTCGCGCCAGATGCTGCACGAGATCGGCCGCGAGCCGACGCCGGAAGAACTGGCTGAAAAGCTCGCCATGCCGCTCGAAAAGGTGCGCAAGGTGCTGAAGATCGCCAAGGAGCCAATCTCGCTCGAAACCCCCGTGGGCGACGAGGAGGATTCGCATCTCGGCGATTTCATCGAGGACAAGATGGCGATCCTGCCGATCGACGCGGCGATCCAGGCCAATCTGCGCGAGACGACCACGCGCGTGCTGGCCTCGCTCACCCCGCGTGAGGAACGCGTGCTGCGCATGCGCTTCGGCATCGGCATGAACACCGACCACACGCTGGAAGAAGTCGGTCAGCAGTTCTCGGTCACCCGCGAACGTATCCGCCAGATCGAGGCCAAGGCACTGCGCAAGCTCAAGCACCCGAGCCGCTCCAGGAAGCTGAGAAGCTTCCTGGACAGCTAAGAAAGCTGCAAGCTGCGCTCGTTACTCGACAGCTGATCGCATCCGCATCGTTCAAAAAGCCCGGCTTCGGCCGGGCTTTTTTCGTTTGGGCCTGTCATGCTCCTGCGCAAATCCTGATGGAAAACCGCGGCGCGTTTTTCCCGGAGTGCGCTAATCCTCCGGGTTTCCGGAAACGAGATTGTATTCGGCCCATCTGTCCCTGGGGATTTCCGCGCCGACGCTGAACTCGAAAGCCGCGACGGCGCCTTGGGTGACCTCGCAAGAAAATGTCGCGCCATACCAGCGGCCGCCGGCACGGAAGGCTGCGCCCTCGGCATGGATCGAGCCGGCATCGATGCGGAGATTGCCTGTTGCGTAGGGCACGACGAGATCGGGGCGGAGTTCCGTCTTCCAGCGATGGATCTGCTCCATGGCCTCGATGTTGCAAAGCTGGATGGCGCGTTCGTCGGGAGCAAAACCCGCAAGCGCCTGCCTGGCGTGGCGGCTGCGCGGATCGGCAAGCAGCCTTGCGGCGTAAAAACTGTGCGCCTTGACCATGGCGGGCTGTCCGGTGGCGGGAGCCTCGGGCCCCGGCGCGGTGGCAGGTGCCGGCGGGGCAGGTGGTCCAGACGGGGCGGCGGCGGGGGCTGCCGGTTGTTGCGGCAACCGGGCGGGCGCCGGGGCCACCAGTTCGACCGCCACCGCATCCTCGGCCGGCGGCCTGAATGGCTGTGGCCTCGGCAACAGCACAGCCAAAAGCAGGGCATGCAAGGCCAGCGAGACGAGCCAGCTGGTATCCAGTTTCACGGCAGGCGTCATGCGACCCGGCTTTTTGATGCAGCCGGTTGGTTCGCCCGTCACTGTGGCGCGATTGCGGCGCGGGGCACCTTGCGCGCGGTAAGCTTTCCCTGCGGCTGACATGACAAAAAGGGCGCAAACTTTCCTTCTCCCCTTGTGGGAGAAGGTGGATCGGCGCGTTGCGCCGAGACGGATGAGGGGTGTTGGAAGGAATAAGACGGTGCAGAATAAGGTGCATCGAAGCGACAAGCCTTGGGCTGCCGCGTTCCGTCCAACACCCCTCATCCGCCCCTTCGGGGCACTCCCGGCCCTCCGCTACGGCTCCGGGCGTTCGTCATTGGAAAAGCCAAATCGTTGGCTTTTCCCGACCTTTGGCCACCCACCAAGGGGAGAAAGGGTAGGTCGCGCCGCCTCCTTCTCCAATTCGAAACGCCGAAACCCTCTTTCTTTTTGTTTCGCGCAATTCCCGATGGGAAACCCGCTCTAGTTGCGCTTGCGCCTGAAGACATAGACGACCGCCGGCGGCAGGTTGCGCCAGACACGCGGCGAGCGGGTGAACTCCAGGCCGAGACTTTCGGCGATGCTTTTGCGCAGCGGCGAGAACAGCCCGTAGGTGAACTGGATGTAGACACCGTCGGGCCCGAGCCGCGAAAAGGCGGCCGACAGGATGGCGTGCTGCTGGCTTGATGTCATCGACAGCAAGGGCAGGCCCGAGACGACGGCATCGACCTCACCGGGGCCTGACGATGCCAGTTTCTCGGCCGGTTCGTAGAAGACGGCCACATCGGGATGGCGCTCGCGCAGCATGCTGCAGAAGACCGGGTTGACCTCGTAGAGGAAGAGATCGGCAGGCGCGATGCCGAGCCTCAGGATTTCGCGGGTGATGTTGCCGGTGCCGGGGCCGAATTCGGCGACCCGCCGCGCCGAGCGTGGAATCTGGCCTGCCATGAGCTGGCACAAGCCCGGCGACGAAGGCGCAAGGGCGGACACCTGGCGGGGTTTTCGCAACAGCTGGGCTGCGAAGGTGTTGAATTCGGTCATCTCTGAGGTCCTGGCTGGGGGGAGGCGGTCAGCGGTCGCGCATGATGCGGCAGGCAAGCTCGGGCGAAAGCCGGTGGACGAGGCGCAAAAGCCTGGTCTTTTCGATCTAGATCTCGTCGAGGCCGCGTTCGACGCCGGAAATGAGATCGGCGGCGGCGCGCGCGGGCGGATATTTGCGGAACGAGCCGGCTGGCGACAGCGTGGTGTCGACCACAGTCATGACGGCCTCGCTGACCTGGGTCGGCAGTCTTGCCGCGCGGCACTGGTCGCGCAGCGAACGGGTGAAGCTGCGCAGCGCAGCCTTTGTGGCGCAGTAGACGGCGGCCGCGCGCTTCGGCGCGATGGCGAGCCCCGACGTGACGTTGACGATCGCTGAAGAGGGGTGAGCCGCCAGCACCGGCAGCATCGCCACCGACAGCTGCAGCGGCGCTGTCAGGTTGACCAAAATCTCTCTGGATATGGCGTCGAGCCGGGAAGGGCTGTCCGCCGTCAGGTCGGTGTGATGCATGATTGCGGCGTTGTTGATCAGCACGCTGCATTGTGGACGCGTTTGGCGCACCCATTGTGACAGGGCCTCGACGCTGCCGGGGGCGCCGAGATCGGTCTGCATGATGGTGACGGAGCCATGCAACTGCCGCGCCAGCGCGTCCAGCGACGCCGCGTCGCGTCCGATCGCGATCACATGGGCTGCCTTGGCGACCAGCTGGCGCGACAGCTCCAGGCCGATGCCGCGCGCGCCGCCGGTGACGAGCACGGTCTTGTTGGTGAAGTCGAAATTGGCGCGCATGTCCTGACCGGTCGGCTTGGCTGTTGACCCGTGCTCGGGTGCGGGAAATATTGCGAATATTCGCTTCTCCCTCTACTCGCATCCAAGGAACGCCGTGCAGTCCAGGCTGAACCCCCGCAAGACGCCGCGGCAAGAGCGCAGTGCGGCCACTTGCGCTGCGATACTGGAAGCGGCTGCTCGCATTCTGGAGACGTCGGGAAGCCAGGGATTGACCACCAATCATGTGGCTGTGCTGGCGGGCGTTTCTGTCGGCACGCTCTACCAATACTTCCCGGCGAAAGAGGCGATACTGGCCGAGCTGGTGCGCCAGATGCGGCAGGAGATGCTGGCCGATTTCATCAGTGCAGCGCGCGCGGCCGAGGGCAAGGGGCTGTCGCACGCCGTCGATGCGATGGTGGCGGCGAGCCTGCGTCATCATCAGAGGCGGCCCGCCCTTGCCCAGGCGCTGGAGCACGAGGAGCTCGAGCTCAAGCTCGACAAGGAGACGGTGCAGCTGAAGGCCGACATGCGCGACCTGATCGTCGGCGTGCTGCGCGACCACGGCATCGACCAGCCGGAACGCACGGCCTTCGACCTGATGTCGCTGTCCAGGGGCATCGTCGATGCCGCCGTCCGGGCCGGCGAGCGCGATTTCGACGATTTGCAGGCGCGGTTGCGCCGGGCGGTTTCAGGCTATCTCGGCGCTGCTGGCTGAATTGTCTGCGCAATTCCTGATGGAAAACATTGCTCAGGAAAGGCAGGCCCAGAACGGTTATGTCCCGGGCCCCTGACGACTAGAGTTCCATCCCAATGGCCTTGCGGATGGCTATTTGCACTGCAGATGGTGGTAGCGACGGATCGAACTCACCCTTCGGCAGGAGCGGAGGTTGGGCCATGAAACGAGGCCTGGCTCCCCGATGCGGTTGTGCGGAGTGGACGAGGAAGGGGTGGCAGAGATAAACCGTCCCAGGCTCCCCGGTGGCCAGCACTTCGGCACAGTCGGCAGTCGATGCGAAGCCGTCAGCAGCCAGTTCGCCGAGTGTGAGGCCAGCCTCTCCGGCTGGCAGCAACTGCTTTGCGATCATGCTGTGCGACCCTTTCCTGATCTTTGTCGGCGCATCCAATTCACCGACATCGGAGAAGAGGAAAAGCATGAGCAAGGCGCGGCCGCTGCTTTTCACGTTGACCCGCCACTGCATGAAGTCGGGGTTGTCGGTGCCGAAGCTTGCATCAACGTGCCATCCCGCATCACCAGGATCGTTTGGTGAGGGAAAACGCACCGGGAAAGTGCCCAGGCCATTGGGCCTCAACCACCGGCCTTCGCCGACCAAGGCATCGTATGACGCGTGCAGGAGCGGTGTGTTGGCGGCCTCCACGAAAGGCTTGCCTGTCAAAAAGCCCAAGCGCACAACCGGCTGTTTCCACGTCTCTGGCGCGTCGGGGGAAAGGCCCATGGCCTTCCAAAGCTGCTCCTGCCCTTGTGAGGCAAGGCCACCATCGAAGGCACCCTCCAGTTTGATATATCCATGTTCAATGAAGTGCGCGATCTGAGCCTCACTCAGACCGGAGCGATTAGCTTCCGACATTCGACAATTCTCCGCGCGGCCTCCACTCGGGACAGGCCATTATGATCTTAAGCGGGCACCTGGGTGCTACGACGATACTGGAGCGTCAGATCAGCGGGAAGAGTGTGGACTTAAACATCATCATGGCGCGTGTTTAGCAGCCGCATATTTTCCAGGCAAGAATGTCGGCAATCTGGCTAAAGCCAGATAACGATGTCCGCACTTTTGGAATATGACGGAATGCATGCTCTGGCCGAAATGGGTCGACAGCCGAATGGCCTAGACACCCTTCGTCGGGTCGCCGACCTCGTTGTTCAGCTGCACGGCTTCGCGGACGAGCTTTTCGGCAAGGGCGATGTCCACCGTGTCGCCTTCGAGAAATGTCATGGTGGCGAGCTCGTATTTGCCGCCGGGTTTCAGCCTCGGCTCGATGTGGCGCAGCCGCTTGCCGCGCCAGAAGCCGAACAGCACGCGGGCTTCCTCGGCGCGGATGAGCAGGACCGGGCCATTGGAAAAGCAGACGATGTGGCCCCATTTGATGCGCGCCTCGGGATCGCCGGCAGCAAGGGTGGCCGATCGCAGGGCCTCGACGATGTCGCGGCGCCAGCCGCTCAAGGCCTCGACATAGGCTTCCGGGCTCTCCGCCGGTGCTTGCCTGCGCATCATCCTGATGTTCTCCCCTGAGCGGGAATCTTATCCCGGTCGTAGCGGCTGTGAACCAGTTGCATTCGCCGCAACGACGTTGCCGGGATCGAAGTTCGGAGGCCGGCCGATCAGTTCAGATATTCCAGGTGGATGAGTGGATACGGCCGGCCTTGTCCGTCGACAGGCGAACGGCCTGTCTGCCTGAACCCCATTCGTTCATAGAAACAGACAGCCTGACCGTTCTGCGCGTTGACATCGGTCGTCATTTTTGGATGAAGCGCGAGACCGTGCCGCACAAGGGCGGCACCGATACCGGTTCCGCGATGGGCGGGGTCGACGAACAGCGCCTCCATATGCCCACCGTCGATCAGCATGAAGGCCAGCGGGTGGTCGTTTTCATCAACCGCCAGCCAGAGTGGCGCCTGCGGAAGGAAACCGCACACCATCTCGTCAATGGCGCGACGATCCTCAGGCGTCAGAAAATCATGAGTGGCGTCGACCGCGCTTCGCCAGATTTCGATGATGCGGTCGCCCTCGTCGGGGCGGGAACGTCGGATCGTGATCATGATCCCGGGATACACCAGTTTTTCAACTGCGCCAGAGGGCTTGCGAAAGACTTGCCGCGAGGCACGCCGGACATTGGCGACAGCGGCCCGATCGGTATCCCGCATTCATGAGTTCACGACCTGGCTGCCGCCGCGCCCCAGCGCCGGTCCGACATAGCGGGCGCGCGGGCGGATCAGAACGCCCGAGGTCAGCTGCTCGATGGCGTGTGCGACCCAGCCGGTGGAACGCGCGATGGCGAAGAACGCCGTCTCATAGCCGATCGGCAGGCCGAACATGCGCACCATCACCGCCAGCGCATAGTCGATATTGGGGTGCAGGCCGGTGGCCTCGGTGATCAGCGCCGGCGCCTCGACGGCGAGACGCCTGTCGGCGCCCGCCTCGGCCAGGGCCGCAAGCAGGCTGTCGGCGCGCGGGTCGCCGTCGCGGTAGACGGTGTGGCCGAAGCCGGGGATGCGGTCGCCGATGGCGACACGCTCGCGGATGTTGGCGGCGACGTCGGTTGCGGCGAAGTCGGCGACCATATGGGCGGCCAGCGGTCCGGCCCCGCCATGCCTGGGGCCCTTCAGCGCGACCAGGCCTGCAATCAGCGCGTCATAGAGATTGATGCCGGTCGAGGCGGCGCAGCGCACCGTCCAGGTCGACGGGTTGAGCTCGTGGTCGGCGAGCAGCACGAGTGCGCGGCGGAAAATCGCCTGGGCGTGCGGATTGCCGGGCGCCCAGGCGTCGGCGACCTGCAGATGGATCGGCGCGGGCGAGGGCGTGGTGCCGAGAATGCCCGAGGTGAGCAGGCGGATGGCGCGGGCGCCGACCTCGACGCGGCCCTGACGCGAGCGGTTGAAGGCGCGTGAATCGTTGCCGCCGGCCAGCGCCAGCATGGCGATGGCGCGGGGAATGGGCGCTTCGCCCGTGGTGACCGAGGCCACCGATCGCATCGTGTCGCTGACGACAGGCATGTTGGCCGCGGCGAAGGGGTCGGCGTCGTTCATGTCCCACAGAAGCGTCGCCGCCTGTTCCAGCGTCGCATGTTCGGCGAGCGCCACCGCCTGGACGCCGCGATAGACCGAACCTTCGCTCGTGATGGTCGAGATGGCGGAGTCGAGAACCGGCGCTTCGCTTTCGCCGGCACTTGCCAGACCAGCCGGCGCGCGCCGCGCCAGCAGCGCACGAACATCGTCGGCGCGGTAGCGCCGGGCGCGGGCATCGTCTGACGGTTCGGAGCGGATCAGGCCACGGCTGACATAGGCATAAAGCGTCGCCTGAGACACGGCGAGTTCGCCTGCGGCCTCGCGGGCGGAGAGATAGAGCGGTTCGGAGGGTTTTTTCATATTGATCAAGCTAATCAAGATTGATCAATATGAAAAGCACCGCATCTTTGTTGCATCGCACCAAGGAGCAGAGCCCCATGACACTTCATCAGACCACCGCCGGGCTGGACGGCGTGACCGCAGCCATGACAGCGCTTTCCCATGTCGACGGCGAGGGCGGCGAACTGATCATCGCCGGCAGCCGCGTCGCGCAGCTGGCGACCGAGACCGATTTCGAAGGCGTGGCGGCCAGGCTGCTGTCGGCGGCAGGCAAAAAAACCGACGCTCGCGAGTTGAGGGCGAAGCTCGGCGCGGCGCGTGTCCGCGCCTTTGCCCGGCTTGAGAAAATCCTGCCGGCCACCGAAGGCCTGGCGCTCGGCGCAGGCTTCCGTGCCGCGATCGCAGCCATCGACAAGGAAGAGGGGCTCGACGACGAGGTCGCGCTGCTGGGCGCGATGCCGGTGCTGGCGGCGGCACTTGCGCGCCGCGCCGAGGGTCTTGTGCCCGTGGCGCCCGACGCTGGCCTCGGCCAGGCTGCCGACATGCTCAGGATGATGCGCGGCCAGGCTGCGAGCGCTACGGAAGCGGCGGCACTCGACGCCTATCTCGTCACCGTCAGCGACCACGGCATGAACGCCTCGACCTTTGCCGCGCGTGTCGTCGCCTCGACGCAGGCCGATCTGTTCATGGCAATCACCGCAGGTTATTGCGCGCTGTCGGGCCCGCTGCATGGCGGCGCACCGGCGCCTGTGCTCGACATGCTGGAGGCGATCGGCACGGCCGACAACATCGCGCCCTGGATCGACGCAGCGCTTGCGCGCGGCGAGCGCCTGATGGGCTTCGGCCACCGCATTTACAAGGTGCGCGATCCGCGCGCCGACGTGCTGAAGCGTGCCGTGGGCACGCTGGGGTCCGAAGGCATGGACCTCGGGCTCGCCGCCGAAGTCGAGGGTTATGCCCGCGAGGCGCTCGCCCGCGCCAAGCCGGGCCGTCGTCTCGACACCAATGTCGAGTTCTACACGGCGATCCTGCTCGGTGCGCTCAACATTCCGCGCGAGGCGTTCACGCCGGTCTTTGCGGTCGGGCGCACGGCGGGCTGGGCGGCACATGCGCTGGAACAGCAGCGCACCGGCCGGCTTTTGCGCCCGGCATCCGTCTATACCGGGCCGATGCCGGCCTGAGGCGGCACGCTCAAGCACTTCCGAAAGAGCCCGGGCAAGCGCCCGGGCTTTTTCATTTGGCAATTGCCTTTGCACTGAACAACTCTAGTTGCAGCGATGGACAGGAAGCTTCAGGGAGAGCGCGATGCGGCAGCTTGCGGCACGTTCGGCGGGACTGGCGGCCATTTCACTTGTCATCATGGCGGCGGCGGCGGCGCCGGCGCAAAAGCCGGTCGGACTTGCCAATCCGGCCTCGGTGCATTGCGGCAAGATCGGCGGACGGCTGGAGATCCGCAAGGATGCGGCCGGCAACGAAACCGGCTATTGCCGCTTGCCCGACGGAAATCTGTGCGAGGAGTGGGCGTTGTTCCGCGACCAGCAATGCGTGGCGCCGAAAGACTGATCTCGCCCGCCCTGTTCCTCGGCCGGGCGGTGCAACTTCATATTCAATTGTGCTAATATTTATGTGCTGATATTTTTGCCGGGCCGTGCTGTCGGCGGCCTGCATTTGCATGCAGCGCGACCTTTGAACTCGGTCTTTTTGGAAGCTGGAACCATGGCGGCGCGCCTTGCTGGCGCGGTTTGCCGTTGCGGCTCAATCGTGGAGGCTGGTCGATGAAATACATGATCAACTGGTTCGAACGCTCGCAAGGTTCGGCGGCGGAATATGAGCAGGCCCAGAAGCGCATACTCGACGTGTTCACCCAGTGGACGCCGCCGGCCAATTTCAAGATCGAGATGTTCGTGGTGCGGGTGGGGGAGTGGGGCGGGCATATGCTTGTCGATTGCGACGACCCGGTGGCCGTCCACAAGGCGTGCTCGACCTTCGCGGCGTTCGAATTCGAGGCGCGGCCGGTGATCCCGGTGGAGGAGGCGGTGCGCGTCGAACTCGAGGCCATTGCCTGGCGCGACGGGCTGAGACGCCATTGATTGCCAGAGCGTTTTCGCTTTTCTTCGAATCGCGAAAACGCCCTATCTCTTTGTTTTTGCGCAATTCCTGGGAAAACCGCTGCGCACTTTTCCTGGAATTGCTCTAGCTGCTCAATACAGGCCCGGAACGAGCCGCCAGGTGCGGCTGAAATAGGCCTCGTAGGGCGCGCCGAAATGCTGGCGCAACAGGCGTTCTTCGGAACGGATGCGCGCCACCAGCGGCACCAAGGTGAGCGCGGTCAGCATCAGGCCTGCAGCTGAACGGAAGACCAGCGCCCAGCCGAGCGAATTGACCAAAAGACCGAGATAGCTGGGATTGCGGATGACGGAATAGATGCCCGAGGTGACCAGCCTGTGTCCGGGCTGGATCGCGACCAGCCCGCTGAACCTGTTGCCGAGCACGAACACCGGCCACAATCTGAGCACGCCGCCCGCAGCGAACAGCGCGACGCCGATCCAGCGTGTGGTTTCGCCGCCGAAGGTCCAGACGTCGAGCCGGTCGGTGTAGGCAGGCAGGAAGGCATTGAGCAGGCCGATGACGCCGAAGGCAACAAGCACCCAGCGGTCGGACCGGTCTTCGCGTTCGCCGGGGCTGAGATTTGCGTCGCTGAACAGGGCAGCAAGCCACAAAACGATGGTGAGGATGGCGGCTGCGGTGCGCGCCGGATTGGAAAAATAGGCTGTCATGCCGCCCGCGCCGACAAAGGCGAGGCCGAGAGCGACAAGCATGCTTGCCATGGCAAACAGCAGAAGTCTGGGCGAGGTCATCGTCATTGCCGCCCGAGGTGCAACTGCAGGCCTTGATAGCAGAAAATGCCGCCGGCAGCGAATGGCGGCAACAGAAAAGGCCCGCGCGGCTTGCGCCGCGCGGGCCTTTCGAGATGGTCATTCCTTGCCGACATACTCGCTGAGCAGCTTCTCGTTGCGGGCCTTTTCGATCTTTGCCGTCTGCTCGGCGGCCAGGCGATCGTCCATGCGGTACTTGACCAGGTTGACGAGGGCGCCGGTGAGCAACAGCACGCCCATGCCCCAATAGCCCTTGGTCGAGAGATCGACAGGCGCCAGCCACAAGGACAGCGACAGCATGAAATAGGCGACGGCGACGGAAGCGGCGTTGAACAGGATGTAGGTCTGGTTCGGGCTCATGATTTCCTCCTGGTTGCTGAGATCTGGGGTTGCTGAGAGTTGGAACTGCTGAAAGTTGGGGTTGCTGCGACTTGGGATCAGTTGGTCGGCGGGCTTTCGGTGGCGGCTGCGAGACGCTGAAGAACCTGGGTCGCGTCGACCCTGACCGGCCGGCCATGGCCGGCATTGGCCAGCCTGGTGCGAACGGCTTCGCCGTTCAGTTCGTCGTCGATGGCATCGATGACGAAGGCTTCCTCGAGCGGGTCGCTGCGGTCATGGATGCGGGCGATGAGCGCTTCCGCCTCCTTGAAGCCGTTGGAACCGCTGAGCGAGCGGTTGAGACCGCGCTGGGCGCGATGCTCTGCGTCGAGCGCCCTTGCCGAGATCAGGCCCTGGTTGAGGTCGACGATCCTGGCATGGGCCTTTTCGATGGAAAGCCGCATGCGGGTGATGCGCTGCTCGAGCGCTGCGAGCGTCGCCTGGCGAACCGCGCGTTCATTTTCCAGTTCGGCAATGACGGTCGCCCCGTCATGGGCCAGTTCATTGGCGCCGGCGTGAAGTGCGCTTGTGGTCCGCTGTTCGAGGTCACCGATGCGATAAGCGAGGCGCGAGAGTGCCGCCTGTTCGCCCCGGTGCCTGATGACGATGCTGGCAAGCGTCTGCTTGGCGGCTGACAGGCCGGACTGGGCATTCCTGATGTGCTGTTCGAGCAGGTCGATGGCAAAGCGGTTTTCAAGACCGGTTTCAGCCTTGGCTCCGGCCACCGCCAGCAACGACCTGAAGACGTTCCGTATCATGCTTTCCTCCCATGAATATTGTTCATATTTGAAGGCTACCACAAAATGAACATTGTTCAAGAGGAATTTTGAACGATGTTCATTTTGGGCTCGTCGTGCTATTCGGGTGGCAATGGCAGGCCTTCAACACAGGCCCTCAAACACAGGCAAGAGACACATGGCGCTGGATCGCAACGAGACGAAGGAACGGGTGCTCGGCATCGCCGAGCGGCTGCTCAACGAGGGCGGGGCCGCCAGGCTGCAGGCACGCACCATCGCCGGCGAGGCCGGGATCGCGGTCGGCTCGATCTACAATCTGTTCGGCGACCTGACAGGCATCCTGCGGGCGGTCAACACCAGGCTTCTGGAAAAGCTCGATGCTGCCGGCAAGCAAGAGCTGGGCGAGCTGGAGCGGCAGGGCGTCACCGATCCCGTCCCGCTGCTTCTGGCGCTGGCCGGGGTCTATCAGCGTTTCGTCGGCGAAAATCCCGGCAGCTGGCAGTCGCTTCTGGCCACTGGCCTTGCCGGCGAGCCCTCCGATGAAACCAGGGCTTACGAGGAGCGGCTGTCCAGCAGCTTCCTGCTCATTGCCGACATTCTGGAAAAGAGCGGCCTGATACTTGATCCGCGCCTGAGGGGGACGGCCGCCCATGCCTTGTGGTCGAGCGTCCATGGCATCGTCACCGTCGGTTATGCGACCGAGGCCATCGAGGGCAGGCGAGGCGACGTGTCGGAGCAGATAACGCTTCTGGTGACGACCTTCGTCGCCGGCCTCAGGCAGCAAGTGAGCGTCTGACGGGGCAGGCGAAAGACCCGCGCGGGTCCTTTCCTTCTCCCCCTGTGGGAGAAGGTGGATCGGCGCGCAGCGCCGAGACGGATGAGGGGTGTTGGAAGAAATGAGGCGGTTCCGGAGCGTCGCGTTCCGTCCAGCACCCCTCATCCGCCCCTTCGGGGCACTCCCGGCCCTCCGCTATGGCTCCGGGCGTTCGTCATTGGAAAAGCCAAATCGTTGGCTTTTCCTGGCCTTCGGCCACCACTCCTCACCCCACAAGGGGAGAAGGGGAAGATCGCACCTCCCGGCCCTCCGCAGCGGCTCCGGGCGTTCGTCGTGGGAAAAGCCAAATCGTTGGCTTTTCCCGGCCCTTGGTCACGATCCCCTGAGATGGAGATGCAACCTCGCCCCGGATGGGGGCGGACAGGCAAGGGCGGTTGCTGGGGCCAGGGACGCGGACGAAAAAGCCCCCCTCACCGTCACGGCTTTGCCGTGCCACCTCTCCCCCACTTCGTGAGGGAGAGGAAACGCCAACCTTGTAGGGCGCTACCTCGCAAGAACTTGGGTTCCTCGCCCCCACGGCGTGGGGGAGAGGTGGCACGGCGAAGCCGTGACGGTGAGGGGGCCGCGGCGAGGCAGGCCGACCTCCGTTGAAGTGCAATCAGCACCCCTCATCCGCCCCTTCGGGGCACTCCCGGCCCTCCGCTATGGCTCCGGGCGTTCGTCGTTGGAAAAGCCAACGATTTGGCTTTTCCTGGCCTTCGGCCACCACTCCTCACCCCCACAAGGGCAGAAGAGGACGCACCACCTGTGGCCCTCCGCTGCTGCAGGTCAGCGGCAGGTGGTCTTGAGCCTGCTGGCCTCGAGTTCGCTGCCGTTGAGCTTGAGCACCGCGCCGCCCGTCTGGGTCAGCGCCGTGCCCGACCACGCGCCCTGGTCGGCGAGGCAGTCGAGCGGCGTGCCGACGACTGACACGTCGCCGCGGATGTTTTCGGCCGGCCCGGAGAAATAGAGGCCTGCCGTGCGTGCGCCTTCGACGCGGAAGTTCTCGAAGGTGATGTCCTTCACCGGACCGCCCAGGAACTCGTACGGGCTGCCATAGATGTAGGCGCCGTAGGTGCCGGCATTGGTGACGGTGACGTTCTTGAGGTGGATGTCGGACACCGGATTGAAGAAGATGCCGGCATTGCGCGTGCCGTCGATCCTGAGCCCGTCGACCCGCACATTGGTCGTCTTCGCCTCATCCGGCAGGGTCGACGCCGAGACCAGCATCAGCCCGTTGATGCCGCCCAAAAGCGTCATGTCTGTGATCGCCACGTTCGAGGTGCCCTGCAGCACAACCAGGTCCATGTCGAGGCCCTGTTCGGAATTGTCGACCGTGACCTTGTTCATCTTCACGTCGTCGGCGGCGACGAGCAGGATGCCCTCGCGGCGCGACTTGCTGATCCTGACGTTGTCGATGACGATGCCGTGCGCGGCATTGGTGATGACCTCGGGCCAGTCGCTCTGGTCGATCCGGCTGCCGGCGAAGATGCCGTAGGTGACGCTGTCGATGACGGTGTTGCGGACGGTCAGCCCGCTGGTGCCGAGTGCTGCGATTGCGGCGTGCGGCGCGAGGTTGGGCCGGCCGACGGCGAATTCGCAGGTCGTGTTGCTGGTGCAGATGAAGAGGTCGTGGATGTTGGCGCCCTCGACTGTGGCGCCGACAACGTTGTCGAGACGGATGCCGTCGCCGGCGGTCCTGGAAATGTCGACGTTGCGGATAGAGATGTCGGACGCGCCGTTCGCGGCGATGCCGGCAAGACCGCCGGTGATGGCGAGGCCCGATATCTCGCTGCCCGACGCCATGGCGACGACGTTTGCTGCGGCGTTGGTGCCGTTGAGCGTCGTTGCCTGGCCGCCATTGCGGAAGGCGGTCTCGATGCGGCTGTTCTGTCCGCGCACGCCGATGACGCCGCCGCCGCCGAGCATGTGCTGGCCGGCACCGAGCTGCAGGGTCTGGGCGAGCGTCATGGTGCCATTGGCGAGCACGAGCGCGTTCTGGCCGGCAGCGGCGAGCGCTGCGTTGATCGCCGTCGCATCGCCCGATGCCGCATCGACGCTGACCACCTGGCCGACCGCGTTGCCGCCATGGACGAATTCGGCCGCCTCGACGGTGCCGTTGCCGTCGGCGTAAGTGCGGACGAAGTCGGTGCGCTCGACGCGCTGGAACAGCGGATCGAAGGCCGCCTTGCCGGTGCGGCTGGAGCCGCCGAGCGGCACGCGCAGCCGCGCGGTCAGGCCGAACTCGGTCTTTTTCTCGTTGTCATGGGACACCGAGGCGCCGAGCGTGAATGTCGAGCCGGAGACGCCGGGCAGGCCGGCGAAGCTCACTTCGGTGCGCGCCTTGACGCCGAGCGTGTCGTCGAGGCCGCGCGCGCCGTCATACCAGTAGGCGCCGCCAAAGACCTTCATCTCGGCGTTCATGCCCTCGGGGAAGACGGGCAGGCGCATGCCGATTTCGGCGTCGGTGCCGGTGCGGGCGAATTCGCGGCCGGCCTGGACCTTCAGCTCGCTGCCGTCGACGAAGGCGCGGCTCAGGCTGGCTGCGTATTTTTCATCGGTCAGCGGCAGATAGATGTTGGCGCGTCCCTCATAGACCGGCCCCAGAACCTCCGCGCCGAAGGACAGCTGGTTGAAACTGTTGCCGTGCTCGCTGTTGAAGACGTCGACATAACCATAGGCGCCGAGCAGCCAGCCATTTTCGATGCGATGCCGATAGCCCATGCCGAACGAGGCCTGCCGGGCCGAGCCCTCGACGAAGCTGCCGCTGGCGTCGAAGAACAGCGCGTCGCCGCCGTCGAGCAGGAACGGCAGGAAGACGCCGATGCCGCCGGTGCCTTGTCCGTAGGCGAGATTGCCGTCGAACTCGAGGATGGGCTTTTGGGCTTGCGCGAGGGCATGGCTGGAGAGGGCGGTGCCGGAAACCAGCGCCGCTGCAAACAGGCTCGAAAATTTCATGATCTTTACGTGGGCTTCCGATTGAACGGCGTCGGAGTATAATACTTGACTAGTAGAGTCCAGTTTATATCTGGACCATCTGTGGATGAAGCTTGTTGTGCCAATTCAATGGGTTGGCGCAGGGGGACGTTTTGCCCCGCGCGCCGTTGCAGACGCTGGGGCAGGCGGTCGATGCCCGGCTGTGGACAATCTGCAGGCGAGCGGGGTGGCGGCGGCCGCCACCCCTTGGGGGTCATCGCAGCGACGGAGCCTCGACGACGAGTGCCACGACGCGGCGAACCAGCGGCAGCACCACGAGCAGGGTGGGGAATGCCACCAGCCAGGACAGCGCCCAGGCCGACGGCCATGTGGCGAGGAAGGCGGGCGTCGGGCCGAGGCTCTTCAGCGTCGAGATGGCCGAGACCACGAAGGTCATCAGCACCGACAGAACCAGAGGCATGACGAGGGCGGCGTAGCGCGCGGGCAGCTTGCCGCGCCGTTTGGAACGTGAGGTCATGGAAGATATTTCCTGAGATCGGCGTCGATCACGAGAGCGCAAGACATGGCATTCCTCCCGGTCGAGGCCGGTTGAATGCGTTGCTTGACGTGAGACGCTTACGGCATGCGCCTGAAGTGTTTCCGCTTTACTTCGAAGCGCGGAATTACACTTTTCCTGGAATTGCTCCAGCGCAGCGACGCACTGCATAGTGGGACTCACCGCAAAACGCAAATCATGCGATTTCGGGTGGCTTCCGCCGCATGAAGGCTTCAACTAAGCTCGTCGAATTCCAAGGGGAGAGAGCCGTGTCGATCGAATTCCTGCTGACCACGCTGATCATCGTCGCGTCGCCCGGTACCGGCGTGGTCTACACGCTGGCCGCGGGGCTTTCGCGTGGCGGCAAGGCGAGCGTGCTTGCGGCCTTTGCCTGCACGCTCGGCATCGTGCCGCATCTGGTGGCGGCACTTACCGGCCTGGCCGCGCTGCTGCATGCCAGCGCGCTTGCCTTCGAGATCGTCAAATATGCCGGCGTCGCCTATCTGCTCTACATGGCCTGGCAGAGCCTGCGCGAGAATGGCGCGCTCAAGATCGACGACCAGCCCGATGCCCGCAGCGCCCGCCAGGTGCTGGTCGACGGCGTGCTGATCAATCTACTCAATCCCAAGCTGTCGATCTTCTTCGTCGCCTTCCTGCCGCAGTTCATCCGGCCGGGCGAGCCGAGCGTGCTGCTGCGCATGCTGGAACTGTCAGGCGTGTTCATGCTGGCGACCTTCGTCATCTTCGCCATCTACGGCCTGTGTGCCGCTGCCGTGCGCGACAAGGTCACCGGCAGCCCGCGCGTCATGGCCTGGATGCGCCGCACCTTCGCCGCCGCCTTCGTGGCGCTCGGCGCCAAGCTGGCGCTGACCGAACGCTGAGGTCCCTGTCATGGCGTTCAAGATCGACCGCGAGGATCCGGCGACGCCGGAGGTGATTGCGCTGCTTGAGGATGGCGACGCCTATGGCGCGTCGCTCTATCCGGCCGAAAGCAACCATTTCCTGCCGCTGGATGCGCTCAGGGCCGACAATGTGCATTTCGTCGTCGCGCGCGACGAGCACAATGTTGCGCTGGGCACCGGTGCGATCGCGCTTGCCCATGGTCAGGCCGAAGACTGGGCCGAACTCAAGCGCATGTGGGTGGTGCCGGAGGCCAGGGGCAAGGGCCTGTCGAAGGCGATCCTCGGCGACCTCGAGGCGCGCGCCCGGGGCGCCGGTTTTGCGCTGCTGCGGCTCGAGACCGGCATCGCCAATCACGAGGCGCTGGCGCTCTACGAGCGCTGCGGCTTCACCCGGCGCGGACCGTTCGGCGACTATCGCGAAGACCCGCTCAGCGTGTTCATGGAAAAGCGCCTCGACTGATCCGGGCGCGGACAAGAAACAGGCAGGGCGCAGCGTCTGCGCCCTGCATTTTCGCTACTTCGCGCTTGCCGGGAAGGCCGGCAGTTTGGCGATGTCGGCGGCGTCGTGCTGGACGACAAGCGTTGCCTTCAGCGTCTTGGCCATGTCCTCGAGACGGGCCATCGAGGCCAGGCTTTCGGCGCGGTCGAAGTTGAACGGCGGCACCCCATTGTTGGCGAACTGCTCCTCGAAATGCACGGTGTCGCCGCTGAGCAGCACCGCACCAGTGCCATCCAGCTGCACCAGCAGCGAATAGCTCGACGGCGTATGTCCAGGTGTCGCCAGCATCACCACCGAGCCGTCGCCGAAGACATCCTTGTCGCCCTCGACCGCCTCGACCGTGGCGCTGCCGTCGAGCCATGGCTTGACCAGTGCGGGATCGACGGCGAAGGCGGGCGGTGAGGCCCGAAAACCTTCGAGATCGGCCTTGCCGATCAGCATGCGGGCATGGGCAAATTCGGTTGCCTGGCCGACATGGTCGAAATGATTGTGGCTGATGCCGATCGTTCCGATCTTCTCAGGGGCGACGCCGATCTCGGCCAGCTGGTCCTTGATCGTCCTTGCAAGCGACGGCGCCATCGGCCTGGCGTCCTGGGCGGCGCCGAGCAGGGCCGCAGGCAGGCCCGTGTCCCACAGCATGTAGGCGCTGTCGTGCCGGATCAGGTAGCAGCTGTCGGTCAGCGTGCGGGCCTCGCCCTGGTAGCGCAAGGTGTCGGAAAAGGCGGAGAGATCGCTGACCTTGATCGAGCCGCAGTCGAGCCGCCAGAGCTCGACATCGGCGGCCTGTGCCGCACCGAGGGTCGGCAGCGCCATCAGGGCGGCGAAGACAAATTGAAATGGTCTCACATGTCGTGTCACTTGGCATCTCCTTGCTTGCGGCGCAGGCGCGCAGCGCCGCCTTTTGTGCCGCGCGAAGATGTCCGCTGATCGGCACCAGCATGTGCCCGATCGTATCTGCCGATGTGCCCGAAACGCTCGATATGCGCTCGACATGTCAGCTGCCCGGATGCGCGTTACGGGCAGGTGAGCTAGAAAGGCGCCTCTAACGTTCGCAGAATCGCTCAGACAGGAGCCCGACCATGATCAAGATGAGTGTCTATTATCCGGCTGCGGGCGGTTCGACGTTCGATCACGACTACTACCGCACCCGCCATATGCCGCTGATCCAGGAACGGCTCGGCGATGCCTGCCTGCGCTACGAGATCGACAGGGGCCTTACCGGCCGCGAAGCTGGAAGCGCGCCGGAGTTCGTCGCGGCGTGCCACGTCTATTCGCCGAGCCTGGAGATTTTCCAGGCGGCGTTGGCTCCCCACCGCGCGGAGATTTCCGCCGATGTCGCCAACTATACCGACATCGCCCCCATCGTGCAGATCAGCGAAGTCGTTGAAGGCTAGCTCTCGTCAAACGCGCTTCCGCCAAATCGGGATGCGCTTTGCGAGCAGGTGACCTGGAGCGTTTCCGCTTTTCTTTCGAATCGCGGAAACCCTCTATCTCTTTGTTTTCGCGCAATTCCTGATGGAAAACCGCTGCGCACTTTTCCTGTAATTGCTCTAGACTGGCCGAATGACATCGCCGATCGAAATCCCCGAGGGAAACCATGCGCAGCGGCTGCTTGACCTGCTGAAGCCGCTCGCCATGGCGAACCGCAGTGCGCCGGGGCCCGGCTTCCACAGCCATGCGCGCCAGCTGTTCAGCTATTGCTGCGTCGAGCGCGAGCGGCTGGCAAGCGTGGTGTCGGAGACAAACAGGATCGGCGTCGTGCTGTCGGGCGAAAAGGAGTTCTGGCTGGGCGATGCCGGCCAGCGTTTCGTTGCCGGCGACGTGTTCGTGCTGCCGAAAGGGCAGGCCTTCGACGCGGTCAACATCCCGTCCGAGGCAAACGGGCTCTACGAATCGCTGCTGGTCGACGTCACCGAGGTGCCGCGCTGGGTGCTGGAGATGCCGGGCGCGCGTGCGCCTTCCGGCTTCGACCTCCGGGTGAGGCTCAGCGGCGAGCTTGTCGACGCGCTCGGCCATGCCGCCATTTCGCTCAGCGCCTCCGACCATGCCGGCGCGCTTGCCGGCCACAGGCTGGCCGAGGTGCTGATGCTGCTGCGCAAGGTGCCCAGTGCGGCCTGCCTGTTTGCGCAATCGCTGGCCGAGCGCGCCGCCTGGCTGGTGGCGGCCGCGCCGTCGCGGCGCTGGACCGCGGCGGCGGTCGGCCGCGAGCTTGGCCTTGGCGCCTCGACGCTCAGGCGCAAGCTGGGCGAGGAAGGCACGTCGCTGCGCCAGGTGCTGGCTGCGGCGCGCATGCGGCTGGCGCACGACATACTGGTGCGCGGCGAGGGCAACATTTCCCACGCCGCCGGCATTGCCGGCTACGCCTCGCGCTCGCATTTCGCCAGGCGCTTCGCCAGCGTCTACGGCACCACGCCGGCGGCGGTGCGGCTGGGCGAAAGCGCCTGAAAAGCGCCCGAAAAAGCGCCTGCATCAGGCGCCTTGCGCCGACCCCGTCGGGGGAGGATAATTTCGGCGTCGGACGCATTTGAGGGCAATGACCCGGTGCCTGCCCCGGCCTTCCGCCGTGCGCCGTGGCACCGGAGGGAGGTTGCCATGACGACTTACATCATGCTGATCAACTGGACGGACCAGGGCATGCGCGATGTCAGGTCCTCGCCGAAGCGGCTGGACGCTGCCAAGAAGCTGCTCGGCGAAATGGGCGGTTCGTTCAGGCAGTTCTACCTCACCATGGGCGAGTGCGACATGGTGGCGGTCGCCGAGGCCCCCGACGATGCCGTGGTGGCGCGCTTTGCCATGATGCTCGGCCAGGGCGGCAATGTCAGGACGCGCACGATGAAGGCATTCCCCGAGCTCGCCTATCGCGAGATCATCGCCTCGATGGGCTGAGACACTGAAGTCAGGGCGTTTCCTCCTTCTTTGAATCGCGGAAACCCTCTATCTCCTTGTTTTTACGCCATTGAGGACGAAAAACCGCTGCGCGGTTTTGCTGGAATTGCTCCAGGTGACCGTGCTGCCGTTGCCTGGCCAAAACGCCTCGACTGAATCAAGACAAGCGTCTAAGCTTTGGAAAACAAAGGGAAGAACCGATGTCGTTTCTGAAGAGGCTTTTTGGCGGTGGCGGTGCGGGCACCGAGCCGGCTGCAACGGCGGTCGCCAAGGAGATCGAATATAAGGGCTTCTCGATCAAGGCCACGCCCTACAAGGAAGGCGGCCAGTTCCAGACCTGCGGCGTGGTTGCCAAGGAGATCGGCGGCGTGATCAAGGAGCACAAGTTCATTCGCGCCGACCGTTTCGCCGGGCTCGACGACGCCGTCGAGGTGTCGCTGACCAAGGGCCGGCAGCTGGTCGACGAGCAGGGCGACGGCATTTTCGGCTGACCCGCAGATCTGTCCGACAAAGCCCGGCCACGCGCCGGGCTTTTTTGTTTTTTGGGTTTTCTCGTCCGAATGCCGGAGGGAAAACCGCTTCACGCTTTTCCCGGACCTGCCGGGGCCGGCAGCATCAGGCCGTCGATGACGGCTGAAATCACTTCCAGCTGCTCGGTTGCCAAAGCGCCGGCGTCGATGGCGAGTGCGGCGCGGTCGAAGGCCGCAGCCAGCTGGCCGGTGAGCGGCGCAAGCGGCAGCTTCTTCATCGCGCCCGAACGCATGGCGATCGCCAGGCCCTCGCGCAGGGTGCGGTTGCCGTGGCGGGCGTCGATCTCGTCCATGCCGGCGCGGCCGAGGACAGCCGGGCCGTCGAGCAGGAGCAGCCTTGTGCGGCCGGGCGCCTGCATGGCCTCGAGATAGGCCCGGCTGCCCGAAATCAGCGCCTGGCGCGCGTCGAGATCCTCGGGCGCGGCATGCTCGATCTCGGCGGCGACGGTCGCCGCTTCCTCCTCCGCCACGGCGTAAAACAGCGCCTGCTTGTCTGTGAAGTGGTGGTAGAGCGCGCCGCGCGTCACGCCGGCGGCCGCGACGATGTCGGGCGTGCTGGTCTCGGCATAGGATTTTTCGGCAAACAGCCGGCGCGCGGCTGCGATCAGCTGGGCCCGCGTCGCCTCGGTGCGGTCGCGGTTGGAGCGGCGTTCCGGTCTCTCTTGCATACATGCAGCCTGTATGTTAATTGCATCCACATACAGACAGTATGTTTTTTAAGAGGAGAAGGAAAGCCATGAAAACGACGAGCTATTATCCCGTGCTGATGACCGCAGACGTCGCCGGCACCGCGGCCTTCTACATCGAGCATTTCCGCTTCGAGCCGCTGTTCGATTGCGGCTGGTACGTCCATCTGCGCTCGACAGAGGACAAGCGGGTCAATCTCGCCATCGTCGACGGCGACCACGAGACCATCCCGGCCGAGGGCAGGGGGCGCGCGGCCGGTCTGTTGATCAACTTCGAGGTCAAGGACGTGGATGCCGTGCATGACCGCCTCGTTGCCGCCGGCCTGCCCATCCTGCGCTCGCTGCGCGACGAAGCCTTCGGCCAGCGCCACTTCATCGTCGGCGATCCCAACGGTGTTTTGATCGACGTCATCACGCCGATCCCGCCGACCGGCGAGTTCGTGGCGTTGTACTCACCCGACGCATTGCCGGCGTGACGTGGCTGGCATGGAGGCGCCGCAGGGCGCCTCCATGCCATGTCGTTTGAGGGTTAGAAGGCGCAACCTTTCCTTCTCCCCTTGTGGGAGAAGGTGGATCGGCGCGTTGCGCCGAGACGGATGAGGGGTGTTGGAAGAAATGAGAGGGCGCAGAATAAGGTGCGATGAAGCGGCAAGCCTGGGATGCCGCGCTCCGTCCAGCACCCCTCATCCGCCCCTTCGGGGCACTCCCGGCCCTCCGCTACGGCTCCGGGCGTTCGTCGTTGGAAAAGCCAAATCGTTGGCTTTTCCTGGCCTTCGGCCACCACTCCTCACCCCACAAGGGGAGAAGGAAAGGTCGCGCCGCCTCGCTTCTCCAATCCCATTGGCCTTCGGTCAGCACACTTGGAGGGTTTCCGCTTTTCTTCGAATGGCGGAAACCGCTCTATCTCCTGGTTTGTGCGCAATTCCGGATGGAAAACCGCTGCGCATTTTTCCTGGAATGCTCTAGAGCTTGCCTGAAAGGCCGATCTTGAACGTGTGCTGCTCCCGGTCGGCGCCAAACGATGCGGCGTAGCTCGAGGTCAGCCCCATTCGGTCGCTGAGATCGACGGCCAGTCCTGCCTCGAAGCGGCCAAAGGCGCCTTCACCGGTTTCAAGCTGGCTCAGGAACGAGGTTGCCGACGTCGTGTAGCGGGTCGAGACCGAGCCGTCATCGCCGAGAAAGGCGGCGCCGAGGCCGACGCTGCCAAAGCCGCGCAACGTCGTTCCGTTGGCGAGGTGCCAATTGCGGGACAGGCCGACGCCGGCAAAGGTTTCGAGCCGGTCGACATCATAGGACGGCACCGCGAGATTGGCCGAGCCGGCTCCGGATTCCGTGTAGTCGTTCACATGCGTGCGCAGGTAGGACACATTGGCGAAGGGCGTGACCTTGGCCCAGGCCGTGTCGAAGTCGTGAGCGGCGCCAAGGCGGGCGCCCAGGCTGTAGCCATCGACTTCGGCATTGGCCGTTCCCGCGCCGGCGGCACGGGCGTAAGTCCAGCGCTCCGACGATGCCGACAGGCGTGCGTCGAACATGGTGCCGTTTGGCGCTTGCCAGCGGGCATAGGGCGAGAGCGTGAACTGGCTGTTGTCGAGGTCGGAATAGACGCCGTCGATATCGCCATTGCCATGGCCGTAGCCGCCGGCGAGGCCGAGCAACAGCTCCGGCGTGACGGCATGCTCGATGCCGAGACCGGCGACATAGCCGCTGAAATCGAGGTCACCGGACGAGAATGTCTGCGAACCCACGGTGTAGCCGCCAAACAGGAACGCCTGATTGCCGTCGAAGCCCGAGATCCTGACCTTGCCGCCGGCATCGCTGACCGAGCGGGCCAGTGCGGCTGCGCCATCGGATCTGTCTGCGATGTCGTCGGATGCATAGCGCAGGGCGCCGTCGGCGATCTGAGCCGATCCGCCGCCGATCCAGGCTGCGTCGCGGTTGAGCAGGATGTCGTAGGATTCGTGGATGCGCTGAGACAGGGCGACAAGGCCGCCGGCCGCAGGCAGCGAGCCGTCGATTGCGACGTTCCAGTTGATCAGGCTTTGCACCTGCGCTGCGGTGAGGCCGGCGAAGATCGGGCTGTTGACGAAGAGCTCCGCCTGCTGGATGGCCAATGCCACGTCTGCTGCGTAGAGAGAACCATCCGCATCCGGCTTTCGACCTGTGTCGCCGAACAGCAGATTGACGTTCATGATCGAGACCATTTGCCCAGGTGCAACGGTGACTGGAAAAACGATGAACGGCTCGTCGTCGCTGTTGGCGAAGGACGTCGTGAGGGCGAATGCGTACTGGTTGTTGCCGTAGAGATGGGCGATGACGGGGTCGTTCGAGCTGTTGCCGGGGAGATTTTCGCCGGTCACGACGTAGCCCGGGCCGATGCCGTGAATGTAGGTGTTGCCGTCCGAGCCGAGATTGCCGCCGAAGACAATGTTGGCCTCGATCGTGTCGCCGGTGTTGTTGGTGAAGCTGTCGAACCAGCGCACCGAATTGCCGGGAAGTTGCGGTACGAAGCTGTAGGTCTCGGTCTGGCGCCAGGCGGCGAGACCATTGAACTCGTCAGCATAGGCCGTGACATCGCTGAGACGGCCGCCGGCAGCGCTCTGCGAACCGTACAGAATGCCCCAGGTGTCGTAGGCGTCACTGACAACATCCGAGCCTGCTTCATCCGCAGCGCCGGCTGCGTTGCTGTCATCGTGTGCCGCGTCGTATCCTGCGCCGACATAGCGGTCCGAGCTGTACTCGTCGCAAGTTGTCGTGTTGCAGATGTCGAAGGTGATCGTGCTTTGGCCTGCCTGGGACGAAGCCATGCCCAACAGAAGGGCTGCGGCCGACACCGACGTGCCGAACCCGAATGCTCTCAAATTCATCAAGTTCCCCAAAAGTCTTTAAAGTATATGCAGACTCTATTCTGCGACCCGTCCCAGATGCCTGTTAGCGATTTGCATGAATATATACTAGGGCTAAATTACAAAAAACTTTCGGATGCATGTAAGTCGTAGGTGCATGATAGCGGAGCGCCGTTGCCACCGGCCTGCCTATCCGCGTTCGCTTACGCGACCAAGCCTTCGGCCAGCGCCACTTCATCGTCGGCGATCCCTAGCTGATCGAGGTCATCAAGCCGATCCCGCCGACCGGCGAGTTCGTCGCCCTCTACCGAGGCGGTGCCGGCGTGAAGTGACTGACAGGCATGGAGGCGCCGCAGGGCGCGCCTAAACGCCATGTCGTTTGACGGTCAGAGGGCGCAACCTTTCCTTCTCCCCTTGTGGGAGAAGGTGGATCGGCGCGTTGCGCCGAGACGGATGAGGGGTGTTGGCGGAAATGAGAGGGCGCAGAATGAGGTGCGATGAAGCGACAAGCCTTGGGCTGCCGCGTTCGGTCCAACACCCCTCATCCGCCCCTTCGGGGCACCTTCTCCCACAAGGGGAGAAGGAATCGCACCGCCCAACCCTCCGCTACGGCTCCGGGCGTTCGTCGCTGGAAAAGCCTGGCCTTCGGCCACCACTCCTCACCCCCACATGATGCGGCGGTTGCGGGATCGCAGGCCGGCTTCCTCGAAACCAGTCAGGGAGTCTCATCGGCATCAGGTTTGGATTCCTAGTCGCGCTTTTCGAAGTCTGGGACTGCCGCCGCCATGTTGTTCGGAATGGGGGTAGTCGAGAAGCCAGATTTCTCCTGTTGCTTCGTCCCTGTACTCCACCTCCCAAATATCAGGGTCGGCTTTGACCCGAGTGAGGCTTTTTGCGCGGGAAAGAGCTTCTACTCCGACATACTCGTCGCGCATACTCCCCCCTTAGAGGACCGGTTGCCTACACCGGCGCCGGCCCGCTCTGTTTCTGTGGCTTGCCAAGGGCGGCCTTCTTACGAGCACTGGCAGTAGGATTTGCCATCGCCTCCGATGGAAATGTCGCAAAGTTGGCCGTTGGAGCAGGTGCCCCCGCAAACAGGAGCGCTGTCTGTGCCGCCAACCTTGCTGCAGGTGCTCGTTCCAGATGACTGGGTTTTGATGGTCTGGTTCCACGGTGTCAATGCAGGCTTGCCTTGGTTCGGGTACAGACTGCCGGCCAATGCCGCCCCTGAAAGGCCCATAGAAATCGTGATGGCAAGAAGTGATCTAAGAAGCATTTCTTCCCCCGGATTTTGAAAACAATCAAAGGTAACCAGACGTGGCGCTGGCTGACAAGCAACAGCGCTTCATCGCCGAATACCTCGTCGATCTGAACGCTACCCAGGCAACGATACCCGCGGGGGGCAGCGAGATGACGGCCAGGCAGTCGCCTCGGAGAACTTGTCAAAACCTGACCTGGCCGAAGCGAAGCGAGCGCCATGCCGCAGGCGAAGGCGTTCAGCAACCGGCAAATGCCGCCGCGCAGAGCAGGGCGCCGACAATGACACGTCGGTCGCTCAGCAGACGCAGTGCCGGCTCCCGAGAATGCCGCAAACAAGAACGGAGGCGCCTTGGGGCACCTCCGTTCGATATCCGTCTGCCGGAAAACACTGAACAGATTCAGCTTTGTCGGAGCATCCGCTGCGAAACCGAATCCAGCCGAGCCTAGAGCGTTTCCGCTTTTCTTCGAATAGCGGAAACCCTCTATCTCTTTGTTTTACGCAATTCCTGATAGAAAACCGCTGCGCACTTTTCCTGGAATTGCTCTAGATGCTCGGGCTGTCGTCGCCCTTCTTGGCGTCCTTGGTCAGGCCGGTGATGCGGTCGATATAGGCGAGCAGCAGCGCCGACAGCACGAAGGTGAGGTGGATCAGCGTCAGCCACATCAGCTGTTCGGATGTGTATTGCTGGTGGTTGAGGAACACCTGCAGCAGATGGATCGACGAGATCGCAACGATGGTCGAGGCGACCTTGATCTTGAGCGAGCTGATGTCGATGGTGCCGAGCCAGTGGACCTCGCCATCGTGATCGTCGAAGCGGCTGACGAAGTTTTCGTAGCCGGAGATGATGACCATCACCACAAGCGAAGCGACAAGTGCCGCATCGATCAGCCCCAGCACCTTCAGGATGGTGTCGGTGTCGTCGAGCACCATCACCTTGACGGTGAAGTCGTAGAGCTTCTTGACGAAGGACAGGGCATAGATGCCGAGCGCTACGGCGAGGCCGAGATAGAACACCACGAGCAGCCAGCGCGAGGCGAGAATGACGGATTCGATGGCGAGTTCGAGGCGTTTCATCAGACGTCCGAAATTTGGCGGTTGGGGAAGCTTGGCGGGTGAAGGATCAGGCCGCACGAATGCAACAGGCGGCCGGATAAAACAAGGCCCGGCCGCTGGAGGGGGATTCGGCCGGGCCTGTGTCTCCTAATGGTGCCGGAGACGGACGGGGCAGGGAACCACGTCACGCCAAAGGTGGCATCAAAATCCAGCGAATCAATGGCGAAAGCCTGTTGATCGCGTGATTGTTACCGGCGCAAACCGCTGAAATAAGGCAGCCCCGACAGGGGCAAAACCCTGCCGGGGCTGGTCTTTTCAGGCTGGGGCGCGATGACGAACTGAATCATCGAGCCGCTGTAAGCTGCTGTTTCCGCGCGCAAACCTGCGCGCGGAAAGGCCGTCAGTTGGCGCTGGCGACGGGCGCCACCAAAGGCGTGATGCGCCGGATGGCGACGCGGCGGTTTTCGCGCTCGCGGGCCTCGGTCTTCACCTTGAGGTAACGCTCGCCATAGCCTTGCGTCGTCAGGTTCTCCGGCGGAATGCCGAAGACATTGGTCAGCGCATCGGCAACCGACTCGGCGCGACGATCCGACAGCGCCAGATTGGCGACATCGGAGCCAACGGCGTCGGTATGGCCCTCGATCAGGAAGGTCTCGGCCGGGTTCTTCTTCAACAGCTTCTCGATCGCGTTGGCGACACCCTCGAGCTTGGCGACCTCGTCCTCGGAGATCGAGGCCGAGCCGAACTCGAAGTTCAGCGTGTCGAGATCGACGCGCCGGGCGATGTCGCGGACACGGGCCGAACGCTTGACCTCGTCGACCGAGTAGAGGCGCTTGACGCGTTCCACCGGCGGACGCTCGAGGAAGTCGTAATAGGCCTCGGGATCGTCAACATATTGGGCATCGAGGATGTATTGCTGGCGCGGGATGCGCAGCTGGAGCGGGGGCAGGTCGAGGCCCGGATCGCGCCATTCATCCATGTCCTGGTAGTACTGATCGTCGACATAGTTCAGCACATATTCGCGACCGTCGGGCGTGATGCGCGAGCGGCGGACGATATCGCCGTAGCGGTTGCGCACGGTGATGATCTGGTTGCCGTTGTCGCGGACGATGACCTCGCGGGTGCGGCCGCCCGGCAGCTCGTCATAATAGACCTCCTGGGCGTCGCGCGTCATGCGCGGCCGGTCGTTGCTCTCGACGATCACCTGGTTGTTGATCTGGATGATGATGCGATCGCCGATCTCGCGCAGGACTTCGCTGCCCTCCGGCCGCGGACGGCGGCGGGCGTCGAAATCGGGAGCCTTGTCGAGGCGCGTGCCCCGTTCGGCGATGACCGGCTTGATCTCGACCGGCTGGGCCGCTTCCTGGGCGGTCTTGTCATCGGTGGGCGGCGGTCCGAGATCGACGGGCTGTGGCTGGGCGGTCTGTTCGCCCGTCTGGCCCTGTTCGCCTTGCTTGCCCGGCTTGCCGCGCGGCGGCTTTCCACCGGCTTCGCCAGGTGCGACCTCTTCCTTCTGGCTGTCGAGGATCGGCGCGTCGTTCGGGTTGGCCGGCTGCTCGCGCTGCATGGTCGGGCGTTCTTCGACCTGCTTGGCCGGCTGTTCGCCCGTAGCGGGCTGCTCGGCGGCCGCAGGCTTTTCGCCAGAAGCAGGCTGCTCGCCGGTGGCGGGCTTTTCAGCCGGCTGGCCTGACGACTGTTCGCCCGCCGGTTTTTCGCCGGTTGCCGGCTGTTCGGCAGCAGGCTTTTCGCCCGTCGCCGGCTGTTCGGCCGGCTGTGCGCCTTCGGCCGGCTTTTCACCTGTTGCCGGCTGTTCGGTGGCCGGCTGCTCGGCGGCGGGCTCGGCAGGCTTGTGCTTGCCGGGCTTCTTGCCTTCGGCCGGTGTTTCACCCGACGGGGTCGGGGTGGGGACCTGCTCAGGCGTTACCTCGGCCGGCTTCTCGGCCTTAGGCTGCGGTTCGGGCTGAGGCGCCACTTCGGGTGTCTGGACCGGCTGGGTCTCCTCGGCCGGGGCCTTTTCCTTCTTGTTGCGCTTCGGCGCCGGCTGCTCTGCCTGCGGCTCAGGCTGAGGGGCGACCTCGGGCGTCTTGACCGGCTGTTCGACAGGGGCAGGCTGTTCGACAGGGGCTGCCTCTTCGGCTGCCGGCTGGCGCTTCTTGTGCCTGGGCTGCTCGGCCTGCGGCTCGGGCGCTGCTTCCTGGGGAGCAGCTTCTTCGACCGGCTGGCGCTTCTTGCGCTGCGGCTGTTCGGCCTGCGGCTCGGGTGCTGCCTTCTGGGGAGCGGCTTCCTCGACCGGCTGGCGCTTCTTGTGCCTGGGCTGTTCGGCCTGCGGCTCGGGTGCTGCCTCCTGCGGGGCGGCTTCCTCGACCGGCTGGCGCTTCTTGCGCTGCGGCTGCTCGGCCTGCGGCTCGGGCGCTGCCTCCTGGGGAGCTGCCTCTGCGGGTGCTTCGCGCTGCTTGCGGCGCGGCTGTTCGGCTTGCGGTTCTGGTGCCGGCTGTTCGGCCTGCGGCTGCTGCTGGGGTTCTGGCGCCTGCTGGCCGCCGCCCTGGCGCGCAGCACAGGCCTCGGCCGATTCGCCTTCCTGGCATTCGGCCTGCACGCGCACCAGCGGCAGTGCCGGAACGTTCGTCGATGCCATGCCGGAAGGCAACGGCATGGCGCCCAACGGCGCGGACGCCATGAACAGGCCGATAGCCGTGCCTGCGAGAATCCGTGGTTGGCGTTTCATTGCTGGAAGTCTCCTCAAAAGGTGTCCCGTCCCCGCCCAAACAGGTGGAACCGGTAATGGTTCCGCCCGCCAGTCGCATCGTTTAGGGGCATTTGCCCGACAGCAACATGGCAATATCGTGACTTCACTGAACTGGCGATGAACACAAAGCCTGCATTCGCTTGACGCAGGCCGCGATGCGCGCCACATGCCAGACCATGGATGAGCCGTACTGGAAAACCACGCCGCTGGAGGCGATGAGTCCCGAACAATGGGAAGCATTGTGCGACGGCTGCGGCAAGTGCTGCCTGTCCAAGCTCGAGGACGAAGACACCGGCGAGATCTACTGGACGAGCGTCGGCTGCCGCCTGTTCGACGGCGCCACCTGCCGCTGTTCCGATTATGCCAACCGCCTCGCGCGCGTGCCTGACTGTGTCGGCCTGACGCCCGCCAATGTGCGCACCATCTCCTGGCTGCCCGGCACCTGCGCCTATCGCCTGGTCGGCGAGGGCCGCGATCTCTACTGGTGGCACCATCTCGTCTCGGGCAGCCGCGAGACCGTGCACGACGCCGGCATCTCGGTGCGCGGCAAGCTGACCGCGCATGAGGACGAGCTCGCCGAGCCCGAGGACTATTTCGACCACATGCTCGACGAAGAGCCCTGATTCTTTTTTCCCTCTTTGTCGCTGCCTTTCCACAGTCGTCTTGCCCCGCCGGAGCGCGCTGTCTGCGCCGGTGCGAGTTCCTGCATCTTTGAAAAAAATCAAAAAATTCAAAAAGATGGCGGATGAACCGAAAATGAACGTCCGGTTCGACATCGGTTCAGATGGCCAGGTGCATTGTCTCGATATCGCTCAGGCAACGGCCTGACGCCCGCGAATTCAAGGAGAAGATCTCATGAACAAGTTCACGACCGCCGCTCTTTCGGCTCTCATTGGTCTCGGCACGCTGGCCGCCATTCCGGCTTCGGCCCAGGCCGACGGGCTTTACCTCAATCTCGGTCAGGGCGAGCCGCGCGTCGGCGTGTTCGTCCAGGACAACAACCGCTGGGACAACCGCCGTCCCGACCGCTGGGACAACCGTTGGGACAATCGTCGCCCCGACCAGGGCCGCTGGGATCGCCGCTGCACGCCCGACCGGGCGCTGGACAAGGCCGACCGCATGGGCCTGCGCCGCGCCCGCATCGCCGATGTCGGCCCGCGCACCATCACGGTCGCCGGCCGCAAATATGGCGAGCGTGTCGCCGTCACCTTCGGCCGCGCCCCGAACTGCCCCGTGGTTCGCTGGTAAGCCGTTGCCGGCAAGCCGGGCGCTGGCGACCGAGCGCTGGTAGCAAGATCGTCGCCCGCAGATGCGGGCGCCGGATAGTGGGGAGTCCCCGGGACAGCGGGTGCGGCTCCAGGCAAAAACCCCGGAGGCTCGGCCTCCGGGGTTTTTCGCGTCTTGGGACTGTACCGCTCCGATGTAACGGGCTCGGAAAAAGCGGTGGGCCGGGAATAAGGGGCGGGCCCGGAAAAAAAGCGCGGCGCCCGGAAAGCAGAAGGGCCCCGCGCGATGCACGGGGCCCTGTCCAGGATATCACCAGGGCAACCGTGCGCTGCACGAGCCCCGGGCAAAAAGAATCAGTTCTTCATTTCGAAGGTGACGTTGACCTGCACGCGGTAGGCGTTCTCGCCGGCCTGGACAGGGGCTGCCGCACCGGCAGCGCGGTCGAAGGCCTTGGCCTCGATCGGCATCGGCGGCGGCGCATAGGACTGGTCGGTGATCTCGACGACGCGGCCGAGGCTGACGCCGGCGGCCTCGGCCAGGACCTTGGCCTTATCGATGGCGTCGGCAACCGCAAGCTTGCGCGCCTCGGTGATGGTCTTGGACGGATTGTCGTTGGTGAAGGTGATGCCGCCGCCCTGGTTGACGCCGAGCGACACCGCCTTGTCGAGCACTTCGCCCGTCTTGGCGACGTCGCGGACGCGCACGGCGAGCGTGTTGGTGACCTGGTAGCCGATCAGTTCGGCGGTCTGGGTGCCGTCGGGCTTGTTGGTGAAGTTGTAGCGCGGCGAGATCTGGATGCCCGAGGTCTGCAGGTCGCGCTCGGCGATGTTTGCCGCCTTCATCGCGGCGATGACCGCGGCCATGGCGTCGTTGTTGGCATCGAGCGCCTCCCGGGCGGTCTTGGCTTCGCGCATCACCGACAGCGACAGCAGCGCCAGGTCGGGGGCCACGGTGGCCTGGCCTTCGCCCATCACGATGATGCGCGGCGAGGGCTGGTTGTCGGCATGCGCGACAGCCGCCGGCAGCGCGAGCGTTGCGGCAAGCAGTGCTGCCATGTATTTGCGATTCATAATATTCTCCATTCTGGAAGGCCCTTCCGGGAAGGTGAACTACTGATGGATTATGGGAGCATTGCGGCAACGCGCAAGCTTGCAAAGAAGATGTCTTGTGCGCGCCCGAAAAAGCCACTATCCAGCCCGCGTGGGGCCTGTAGCTCAATGGTTAGAGCCGGCGGCTCATAACCGCTTGGTTGGGGGTTCGAGTCCCTCCGGGCCCACCATTTTCCAACGCCTCCAGCGACCAGTGTGCGCGTTTTCGCCGATGTTGTTCATCGTGCTGGAGATCATCGTCTACGCCCCGTTCGTGCATGCGTCGGCAAAGCCGTTCCGGCCGTAGGCTTCAGGATCGGGTTGCTGGTGGTGTGGGGCGACGCGCGGTGGCTGCGTTTGCGTGCTGGTCTGCCATCTTGCTGATGGTGCGTCGCTGACTGATCTGCCCATTGGGGAGGTGGCCCGCAAAGACGTGCCCCCCGGTGTGTCGTTCCGCATCGTTGATGAAACCGACATCCCGGCCGATCGGAGTCCGCGCGGGCTATGGGCGGCCGACTTCAGTGCGCCAGACGGATATGGATTCGGCACTGAAGCTTGGTTCGCTGAGCAATCATCCATGGAGATTGCAAAATGAGCGAGATCATCATCCGGCCGGCGCCGCCACAACCAGCACCCAAGCGAGTAACGCGGCGCCAGTTCCGGCTGCAGCTTTTGGCGGCTGGATTTCTTGAAAACGTGGAAGCCTGGGTCGTGAGTCAAAGCCCCGCGATACGATTGGCATATGAGGACAGTGGCACCTTTGTCCGTTCAGACCCGATGATGCAGACTGGCTTCTCGGCCCTCGGCTTCACTGAACCGCAAATCGACGCATTCTTGTCGCAGCCGCCATACTGTAGATCAGCTATGTCACCCCGGGGCGGCCAGGTGTGATAACACTTGGCCTCAGCAAGGCCGGCAAAAAGTACCGGAGGTTTCTCCGCAGTCTATGCAAGTTGTATCTAGCCCTTGACCGCAAGGAAGGGCGGATGCTGAACGGTGTCAAATGTTGGGCCCACACAGCATCGTCGCCCATCCACTCGCCACCCCTGCCTTCGAGGGGTTCCTCAAGGATATGGAACTGCTTCGCGGGGTTTAATCTGCGGATATGGCCGTCAATCGCCCTTATCGTTTCTTCTGAAATGTCGCCACAGAGGACAAAGAGGGTCGTCTCGCGGTTTCTAATCGCGCCGTAAGTTACAGAGCACCATTTGTCATGCATCGCACGTGCTTCCGGATAATACTCCTGAAGCCGGCTCTCGGTCATACCACCAGGGAAGTCGTGAAAATGCATCGTCTCATACTTGGTATTCACGACGACACCATCTTCGTTAATGGCTAGGTCGGCCAGTTCGTACATCTCACGGAACTCGTTTTCGAAATACGCAAGTAGCGCCGCTTCTGGCGTAATCTGCCAATCGAGAACACCGCGTGGAGAGACATGTCTTCCGTACGCTCTTTGAATTTGATGCTTAGCTCTGCAATAGAGGCCAAGGCCAACGACCTGTTGAAAAACAGTGCTCGGCTCTCCGGAGTGCCGACGCTCTACTGTCCCCTTCTCAGTCATCCCACCCTCCTCTTGGTTTGACCTGTCCTGCATCCAACTACAGCGTCCGCCTTACTAGTCCGGCCTATCCCATTTCGGAAGCTTTTCCTTCTTCACTGACACCATATCCCGGGTTGGAAACCCCGGGGTGAGGTGGTCAGGTTGTGTGGCGTTCTAGGAATGCGTCAACCGGCCCGTTGAAAGCGTCCATTTCCGATCTGATCTTGTCGTCTGTCCAGTCCCACCACCGCAGCGCCATGAACTGGGCAATCTGCTCTTCACTGAAGCGATAGCGGATCAATCGTGCAGGATTGCCGCCAACAATCGCGTAGGGCGGGACGTCCTTCGTGACAATGGCGCCGGCCCCTACGATCGCACCATCTCCAATATGTATGCCCGGCATGATGGTTGCACGGCGGCCGATCCAAACATCATTGCCAAGACGGATGTTCCGCGCAGGCAGTAGTTCGGTCTTGACGGGGAAGGCCGGTTCATAAAACGGAAAAGTCGACACCGCATTGCTGTCGTGGTGAGCACGGCAAAGGAAAAGGACCTCGGCGGCGATCGAACAGAAAGCGCCGACTTCAAGCGTGGTTTGCTCGTTCACACCCCAAACCAGACCGGGGTCAACACCATACGTGTGCCGCCCAATCTTGACGCTTTCTGGCATCTTGATCGTAGGTTCGAGCGGCTTTCGGAGCCCCAGCTTAATTCGAAGGTTCCGTAGAACACCCATGCGCCCATCCAAATTGCGCAGCCGTTCTCACGCCAACGACACTGAAATTCAAGCCCTGAAAGCGCCGTCAGAGCCGCCATGAGAAATCTCCGTCACTGTGACGTTCAACAGTCGGTCGGCGCGCAGACGCCAAGTGCGCGACCGCGTGGCGTCGCCGGGTCACTCGGAAAGGCACTGTGGGCGGTCGGCAAACAGCTGTTGGCGGCGGCTGCCGGTGCGGCGGCTGCCTGGTATGCAATCACCGGTCGTCCGCCGCCGTAGCGACTCGTGCTACTCGTATGTGGCCGAGCATTCAGAGACCCGATGCATAGTAGAAGAGGGCAGTCATTGATCCACGATGAGATTATCGATCGCTACGACAGAATGCTCGCCGAACTAACGGATTACATTGAGCAGCGGGATAATCCGGGTACGGAGCCCTGCCACCTTCGATGGATGCTTTCAATTATCAGAGACGGGTACGCCGGTGAAAAATCGCATCGGTGGCTGGGTTTCATTCAAGGTGTGATGATCTCTACGGGTATTACAACCGTTCAGGCGGAGCGAGACTTCACAAGGCCCTATTTCAAGCGAGTCTAACGGACAGAATACACTGTAAGCCGCAGACCCATTGCCGTCGATCACGCCCCGCTGCCGAAAGGTAGCGGGGCTTTCTTGCGTTCAGGGGCAAGGGCATTCCTTGCGCAGTCGATCCCACTGGTCTTCCGGCAATGCGTCCGCTCGGTTAGGCGGCGCGCATGAAGCGCTGCTGGATCAGATCGAGCGGCGTTCTCCATAGCCTGACACGAGCAGCAGCATCTATCGCAGCCTTGCCACTGCGCGGCTCTGCATGAAAAAACTCGTCGATCCGCTGGCGGGCGAAGCGCTTCTTGCCGCTAGTGCTGTAGTTGCGGATCGGCAATTTGTGGTGGCTTATCGAGCGTTCGCCAGCCGAGAGGGCCACGCCCACGCAGAACTGTTCTGGCGTGTGCGCGCTTACCACGCGGCACACCTGTTCCAGCGAGGAGTATGCCTCCTGAAGTGGGGCAAGATTGGTCCTGTGGACACCGAGCAGCCCACTGTTCCACATTGGTTCGGCGCCCGTAAGTGCTCGGCCGCCGAGCGAAATACCGGCGCCTGCGAGCTTGGAGTAATCTGCGCGCGACTTACCTTCGCAAAAGCGCATCACCGAATGTGTCGGCGAGATCCGATCGAACACGCGGGAAATGTCGCCGACTGCATACATGTCGGTGTCCATGAAAAAAAGGCGGTCGCAACCTTTGAGCAACTCGATAATGCCGGCAGCTTTGATGCCAAAATGGTATCGGTTGGCGAAGGACCACGTATCCTTCTGCACAGTGCTCAACGGCACAGTTTCCACAGGATAACCCGTGAACGCCGAAGGCCTGTCAGTCAGGATTCTAATTTTCGCACCCGGACAGAAGTACAACAACCTTAGGGCACTGAAGAGAGCGCCTCGGTGGTAGAGGTCGTCGTTGCCGTAGGCGATGAATGCGAAGTGATCGTTCATTGGCCCCCCATGATAGCGTCTAGGTGTTCCTCTCTGAAATTGCCCCGCTGCCGAAAGGCGCAGGGCTTTTTCATTCCATGTCGGGGACGCTTCCGGCCTGATAGAGGATCGTCGGTTCGCCATATTCGCCAACGGCGGGATCGGCTTCACGGCTCCAGGCGATCACGCCGGCATGTTCGCTGTCAGAAAGACGCAAGATACCAATGCAAGAGTGTACTTCATAATTGCCCCATCCCTTGGGTTATGCTTGATCAGAACGGGATTCTGCGGGGCAAGCAAGAGTTATTCGCTACAGGTCCTACGCGAAGACTGCGGTACCTCAATTTCCGGTATCGTCCCCCTTTCCACCGACGGCAGGCCTCGCGAAGCTCATGCGGCCAATGACATGGCCTCTTCGGCTGACAATGGGTGGTTGCGATAGTAAGCGATCAGTCGATCGCTGCACGGGTGCGCGCCTTCGCTGATAATCGCAGAATACACTGGCTTTCGGCCTGTCCATTCGAGCAGCTTGTCCTGGTCGACCGGGTCCTGGCAGTGGTGTTCGCAGGCGCCGGCAGGCCAGTTGAACGGGACGGAAACGATCACACTCTTGCCCGTTTCGAACAGCTTGCGGGCGAAGTCGCCAGGGTTTTCCAGATGCTCGAGAACCTGGAGGCACAGAACGAGGTCGTATTTTTCCCTAGGCGCAAAGGTGAAGAAGTCTTGCTGGATTCCCCGAACGGTGGCCGACGAGTACGGTGCCGCCGCCAAGGGTCCAGCCCGCCTTTATCTTGGAGCTCGATCCGCTGTAGTCGTCGCCATCGACGCTGTAGTCATAGGACGTCTTCACGTGACCATAGGCAAGGCCGCCGGTTCCAAAAAAGAGGATCCTGTCCTGCGCGATGCCAAAGCGGCCACGGACCGTGCCAAACCAGTCAACCTTGCTGCCTACGGAGAATTGCCCAACATCGCCGATGCTGACGGATTCGCTCTTGATGTTGGCGGCCGAGATGTCGGCTATGGCACCGAAGACCAAATTCGAATGCTGATAGTTGTAGCCGATCTGCGCGCCGCCGAATGCGCCATCGAGATGCCGCTTGATCTGATCGCTGTAGCTGCCGGAAAGCCCCGGATACAACTGAAGAGTATCTTCGTAGCCCGGATCTCCGGGAGCGGAGGGATCGGTCAGGTTGTCGTCCCAATATTCGGTATGTCCGGTATAGGAAGCATCCGATCTGCCGTGGCCGTAACCACCGTGAACGCCGACATAGACACCGGACCAGTCATAAGCCTCCTCGGTCACGACGACCGGCGCCGGCTCCAGAACCGCGTCAGCAGCTCTGGCGCCAACTGAGCCAAATGCCAGGATAGATGCAGCAGTTGCAATGCTGACTTGAATTCTCATTCTCAACCCCTTGAAAGCTTTCGTAGCCTGAATCGATGACGTTCAATCAATCAGCCACCTGCGGTGTGATTGATCGGCGAAATCGAAAGTATTAATTTCTGAATCAGACCATGCGTGACGCGACTCTATTGACATGACGTCGTAAAACAATGTTGGCTCTCAAGACAATGTCGGTGCCTGTCAGATCCTGACGCTTGCTTTCACTTGATTGAATTCTTGGAATTGTGTGTCCAGCGCGGCCAAATTCGGCGCAAGTCGCAGCCTTGCCTGGGGGCGTCAGAAAGACCATGCCGATCGGCAAGGGCGAAGCCCAATCCGGCATTCAACAAGCGGCTCGACGACGCCGGATCACGCGCCGGGCGGGGATGCAGCGAGGGCTGATTGGGCCGGCGCATCGAGGATGTCGGCTTCGCGGAGGCGGATCTCGGTGCGAATGACCGGTATTGGCGCGCACCTGCCGTTCCCGGCCGCCGCCTTCATGGCGCTTCCCGCGGCCTTCATCACCGCGCTCGCCGGCCTGGCGCTGGCATCGGCGGGGCGTTCTGGGGCCTGCTGATTGGGCCCGTCGCGGCCATCGTGCGCAATGGCCACCGGGGCAGCCGGCCGCGCCCACGAGCTCCGATCTGTCTCCAAGTGAAGCGCCCGCGACACGAAGCGCCCTGACAATGTCCATGAGGGCCATGACGGCCTCCGTCGTCTCGGCCCGGAGGGGCAATCCCGCAGCGCTCAGAAGCCCTGCGAGATTCCCATCCGCAGCCCGATCGAGCCGCTGTTGCCCGACAGATTGCCGGTGACATCGGCGCCCATGCGCCAGCCCGTCGGCAGCGTGGCGCCGATGCCCAGTTCCGCCGTCACCTGGCTGCGCGACCAGCCGTCGGCGTCGATCTGGAAAGACGGCCCGTTCAGCCAGTCGCCGAACTGGACACGCTGGCCCTCGGCCTGTTCGAAATCATAGCGATATTCCAACCGGCCGCGCGGGGTGAGAACGGTGTCGCCCCACAGGAAGCTGTATTCGAAGCGTCCGCCGACAAGGCCGTTGATCGTGTCCATGCTGCGCGCGTCATAGGCGAGCGAATGGTTTTCCGGCCCGACCTCGACATAAGCGCCGAAATCGGTGCGCGAAGCCTCGATGCCGCCGAACAGCGACCAGCGCCACGGCCCGTCATGGCGGTCGATGCCGGCGCGGACCGATCCGAACAAAAGGTCGGCATTGCGCTGGGCGGTGGCAAAGCTGTCGGCAGCGCCGATATAGCGGGTGAGATCGAAGTCGATGCCACCGGCGCCTGCCAGCACGTCGATGAAGCCGCCAGGGACGGGCCGGAAGCTGCCATAGGCGCCGGCGACCCAGGAGTTTGCCTGGACCTCGGAGCCATTGCTGCCGACATCGGTCTGGTCGCGGCCGAAGCCGCCGCCGATGCCGATGGTGATGGCGGGGGTCAAAACGATGTCGGCGCCGGCGGTCAGGCCGGAGGTCGAGATGTCGAAGCGGTCCCTGCCTGATGTCGCATCGCGGCTGCCGAGCGTCACCGCACCATTGGTCCACAGCTCGATACTGCCGGGATCGCGCAGCGACGCGCTGTCGTCGCAGCCGGCGGCAAGGCCGCGGCCGTCGGCGCCGGCCGCTGTCGAGGCGCTGTCGTCTGCCCCAGCCCCGGCATTGGCCGCCGGCGCTGCGCCTGTGTCCTGACCGTCCGCGCCGCGGCCGATCCATCCAGGCCGGCTCGGGTCGTCCTTTTCCGCCGCGCTGCCGCCCATGGGGATGCCGAGATTGAGGCTCACGCCCATGCCCTGGGCCCAGCGACCGTCATGCAGCTGCTCCATGCGGCGGCCGAAATTGCCGATCTGCGTCTGGGCCATGCGGCGGGCAGCACCCGTCTCGGCAGCCTCAAGCCCGCGCACATCGGGATCGTTGGACGGATCGTCCCGCGCGTCGAGCTGGACGATCAGGCTGAGCGGCGCCGACGTGCCGCCGACATTGCTCAAGGTGTAGAGCACGGTCACCGCCTGCGCGGTGTTGTTGCGCGAGGCGAAGCGCAGGCTGTAGCTGCGGTTCATCGCCGTGCCGCTCTCGATCAACTCCACGTCGGCGGCATCGGCAGGGGTGACCGACAAAACCGCAGCGCCGGTGAACGGCCCGCCGGTCGCACCGCCGGTGAGGTCGACGGTGACGGTGCTGCCGGCCTCAGCGGCGATCGTGCGTGTCGGCGCGGTCGGAGCCGCAACGGCCACCTCCAGCGAAACCGTGCCGATGTTGGACGTGCCGCCCATGCCGGTTGCCGTATAGGTGAAGCTGTCGGGCCCGAAATAGCCAGATATCGGTGTGTAGGTCACGACATCGCCTGCTATCGAGATCGTGCCATGGCTTGCGGCCGTGCCGATGGCGATGCTGCTGTGCGGGCCACCCGATATGGAGCCCGACAGGTCGATCGCCGTGCCTGAGCTGTTGTAGGGAACGACCACGCCGGACATGTCGGCCGCGATCGGCCTGTCGACGAAGCTGAAGGTGACGAAGCCGGTGCTGGGCTGGCCGTTGACGGTGACGGTGACGGCAACCGGACCTGATCCGGACGAAGGCGCAGTCACAGTGAGCGAGGTCGCGCTCGCCGCCGTCACAGTGCCGGCAAGGGGGCCGAACATCACGACATTGTTGCCTGGCGTCGTGCTGAAGCCGGTGCCCGTGACCGTCACCACCTGGTTGACGGGGCCCGAAGGCGGCAACACGCCGGTCACCGTGGGCGCCGCTGTGATTGTGATGCTGTAGGACCGCACCGTGCTGTAGGGCCCGCCGCCCCCCGCGCTCGAACCGTCTGTTGCGGTGATGTCGAAGTTAAAGGTGCCGGCAGCACTTGGCGTGCCCGACAGCGTGCCGCCGCTCAGGGTCAGGCCGGTGGGCAGCGTGCCCGACGTCCGCGCATAGGTGTAAGGCGAGGTGCCGCCACCCGCTGTGAAGCTCTGCGAATAGCCTGTGCCGACCGCGCCGTCAGGCAGCGCGCCGGCCGCCGGCGACAATGTGAGCGTCGGCGCCGAGATGGTCAGCACAAGCGGATCGGTTGTCTGGGTGAAGGGGCCGGCGCCGAGCGAGCTGTCGGTCACAACGGCAGTGAAGGTGAAGCTGCCGCTTGCCGCCGGTGTGCCTGTGATCGTGCAATCGCTGTTGAGCTGCGTGCCCGAGGGCAGGGCGCCCGAGTTCAGCGTGGTCGAGCAAAAGTAGGGCGACCTGCCGCCGGCGGTGTCGATCCGCACGTTCGAAAGCGCTGTGCCGCGCACCCCGGAGTCGACAGGGAAGGTCGAGACCAGCACCGGATTGCTGATCGGCACGGTGACCGTCGCCGGGCTCGAGGTGCCGCTCGCATTGGTCGCGGTGAAGATGAAGCTGTCATTGCCGCGGAAGCCGGTCGGCGCGTTGTAGGTGACGAGGCCGGCCGCATCGACCGATACCGATCCGCCCTGGGCCGAGGTCGCTGAGCCCACCGCATAGCTGGTCGGGCTGTTGGTCGCATGGGCAGCGACGCTGAAGGTGGCGTTGCTGACGTCATAAGCGAGTGCCGACGCGGTGAACGAGCTGGCGACCGGCGGCGCCACATAGGTGAACTGGTCGCTCGCGCTCGTCGCACTGGTGCCTCCAGGGGCGATGACGGTGACATCGATCACCCCTGCGGCATGAGCCGGCGAAACCGCCGTGATCTGCGTGTCGCTGTTGACCGTGTAGCTCGTTGCATTGGTGCCGCCGAAGCGCACGCCACTTGCGCCTGTCGTGCCGGTAAAGCCGGTGCCGGTGACGGTGACCGACGTGCCGCCGGCGATCGGGCCCGACGTCGGCGAAATCGACGCCACCGTCGGCGCGGGTGCTGTGACGGTCAGCGGAACAGGCGTCGTTGCCGTGCTTCCCGACACCGCGCTGGGGCCGGAGGCCGATACTATGCCGCTGGTGTAGCTGTAGGTGCCCGGCGTGGCCGACGACACGGTGACCGACACCGTGCACGAAGCGCTCGCATTCAGCATCGCGCCCGACAGGCTGAGCGCGCCGGTGCCAACGTTCAGTGTGGCGGTGCCAGCGCTGCAGTTCGTGGTCGGGCCCGATCCGGTCAGATTGGCCGGCAGCGCCGAGGCCTGTACCGCAACGCCGGTCAGCTGCGTTGCGGCATTCGGGTTGCTGATCGTCAGGGTCAGGGTCGAGGACCCGCCGCTGGCAATCGAGGTCGGGCTGAAGGCGGCAACGATCGTCGGCGCCGCCGCATTGACGGCAAGCTGGAAGGTCTGGGATGCAGAGCCCACACCCTGGTGCGTCACGGTGACGGTAAAGGTGGTGGTGGCGAGTGCGGCGGTCGGCGTGCCGGTGATGGCGCCGGTGCCGGTGTTGAACGACAGGCCTGAAGGCAGCGTGCCGCCGCTCAGCGCATAGCTGTAGGTTCCGTAGCCGAAGGAGGCCGTGACCGGCGTGAAGCTCATCGCCGCACCCACCGTGCCGGTGGTCGAAGGAACGGCCTGGGTTGCGCGCGCCGCGCAATAGATCGTCCAGGTCACCGTGCCGCCGGGGCCAGGGCCAGGTTGCGTGCCGGAGGGCGTGACGGCGCGGGAATCCGCCGGCAGGGTAAAGGACCCGCTGCCACTGGTCGAGGTGGAAGGAACGATGTCGATGCCGAGGCCGCTCAACCCCGAATAGATCAGCCTGGCGGTGATCGACGGATCCGAGACCGTGTAGCTGTAATGCAGGACGGTTCCCGAGGCATAGTTGACGATGCCTGTCTGGTTGCCGGGAGGCGCGGGGCGGGTGACGGCACTACCGCTGATGACATAGGCGCCATTGTCATAACTGGCGGGGTTGCTCCGGAGATAGTCGCAGCCGTCGCCATCGGCGGCCTGGGCAGCGACCGGCGAGAACAGGATCAGGATCGCCGACAGGGCCAGCGCTGCGGCGCTTCCCTTGCACCTGATGGTATCGGACAGCCAGGCGAGATCGAAAAGCCGCCGCGCCGGCCCGGCGAGGAGAGGTTGCATCGGCGATCGCGGCTCATCACGCCCGCCGATCCGGTCGCCGGTCATGCGCGCCAGGGAAGACAGGGACAAGGCGCAGAGGATCGCCGAAAGGCGCGCGGGCCGGCTCTGGAGTTCCCTATGTCCAAGGCAATTTTGAAACAGCGCGCGGATGGTCTGCGCAGCCTTGAGGCCGCCAAGCATATTCAGCCCAGGCATGTTGAGATTGTCCCGCCCCGCAAGCACCGCGCGCCGCCGCCGGCCCGGTGCATCCCCCATGTTCGCGACCTGCCGACGCCTTGCGGGAGCCTGACAAACGGGCATCACGAGCATGTGACACGGGTTTGGCAGCGCCCGTCTGAGTCAACTCAGTCGACACCATGATACATGGAAAAGGGTGGAGGCGTCAGTCCATCGCCGGGCTTTTACTTGACTAAATTATTCGAATTCCGAGGGGGAAAGTGTCGGATCGCGTCCATGACTGGGTGTAATCTGTGGATAATCGCAATCCGGCATGGCGCCCTGTTTGCGCTGTTCTTCGGCCTACTGACCGGCCGTTCGAGGCCGAGGGTTGAGGAAATTGGACTTTTGTTTCGGGGCTGAACGCCCGGGGGGCGTCGGCCCGCCGGTTATGGTCGCTATCGCGGGCGATGCGTGAACCAACGTCATGCCGCACCGTGGTAACCGCATGACCGGGTGCAGGAATATTTGACAAACCCGCTTGATATCGGCGCTTAATGACGGATGCCAGGCCGTCGACGAGGGTGCGTTACGCCGCCGGCACGACCCGTCAGCTTTCAGCAATCAAGCCATTTGGAAGAGCAGCCAGCCGCCCGTAAAAATATGAGGGGATTCTGCCATGACCAGAGAACAGATGATCGCCCATATCCGTGAAGCCAATGATGTTGCTCGCGCCACCGCTGCCCATGGTCATCATCCATTCGGTGCGGTGCTGGTCGGGCCCGACGACGAGGTTCTCATGCGCCAGGGCAACATCGATACGGTGCATCATGCGGAGAGCGAACTGGCGCGGCGAGCGGCGGCGGCCTATTCGCCGGAATTTCTCTGGACCTGCACGCTGGTAACGACAGGGGAGCCCTGTGCGATGTGCGCAGGCACATTCTACTGGGCCAATATAGGCCGGCTCGTCTACGGCTATGAGGAGACCAAACTCCTTGCACTGACTGGCGATCATCCCGAAAACCCCACGATGAGCCTTCCCTCGCGCACCGTGCTTGCCTCCGGCCAGAAGGACATCGAAGTATTCGGTCCGTTCCCCGAGATCGAGGACGAGCTGCTTGCGCCTCACCGCGATTTCTGGACGCGGTGACGCGGCGGCCGTCAGTCCGGCGGAAGCTCAGCGGCGGGTATCCGGTACGATCGGTCATCGTGGAGAAGGGGCCGGCCTTGTAAGCAGGGCCTGTTTCAGTTGCCGGCGACAGGCTTCTTGCCGGAAGGCGTGCCGTCGGGGTTCATGCCGTAGCGACGGTAGAGTGCCTGCTCATCGCGGGCCAGTTGAGCATCCATGCGCGCATCGGCACTTCTGGCCAATGCGTTTCGTGCAGCAAGTCCAGCTGGAGCCTTGATAAAACTGGATATGCCGGTCGGATCGGCGGATGCGGCGAGGCTTGTTGCGCCCTGGGCAGCGCCAAATGCCGCAGCTTCCGCATTGAGCTGCTTTTCCAAGGCTCGCGTTTCGTCAGAAAAGTTCGAACCCTGGAAACTGGACTGGGAGCTCTGGCATGCAGACAGCTGAAATGCTGCCAGTGATGCGAGAACAACGCAGGCGATGCGACCGTTGCAATACATGACGACAAACACCTCAAGTCCGATATCGCCTAGTAACAGGCCACGCTGTAGTTGCCCTGGCCGCGTACAGCCATGCTGTTCACCGGCCCCATCGCACGAGCGGCCAGCGCGCCACCTGGTCCGGCCACGCTGACGGCGGCTGTTGCGCCCCTGACCGCCATTTCCTGCGCCTGCACGGCGCGCGAATGCGCCTGAAGCTGGTCGATGCACGATTGCGCGGAGGCAAAACCTCTGGCGCGTTCAATATCTTGTGGCGTGGCGCCGGGACGGCGGGCCGCCACTTCGGCGCTCGCCTGGCGACCGGCCATGTCGGTCCGCAACGCAGTCATGCGGGCATCGCTGCTGGTGCAGCCCATCACAGGCAGGCACAGAACAGCAGCAAAAAGCCATCTGGTATTCATTACAACTCTTCCCACGGTTCGGTTCGAAGCATCCGATGATGTTCGTCGTCCTGCCCCCGTCGTCAGGTGCAGATCTCCCGGATGCCCTTTTGACGGCTCGTCTTCCGAGCCGCAGCAAGCCTGGCAACGACGACTGATCCCATCAGGCTATAGCGGGGCTCGCGGAGAGGCCGAAGGGGCAATCAATTACAATTCTTCTGCTAATTCTGGAGAGACCAGGCCGCGCTACCGCGCCGGCGAGATGGGGCCAGGCAGCCGGCCACGGGGACCGTGTTTTTCATTGTGCCACGTGGCTGCGCCGCGCATGGAAGGGCGTTGCCATGCCCGGCTTTTGAAGAATAGACACAGTTCCAAGCGGCAACGGGGAAAATCGTCTTATGGGGAACAGGAAAGCACCACTGCCACCGAAAGAAGTATTCGATGAAGTGCTGTCGATCGACCGGCATTCGGAGGTGGCGCTCGATCAGGAGCACCGTGCCGTGCTCGCTTCGGATGTGTCATGGCTCGAATACCGGGCAGAATTTCGCAGGCAGATGATCAAGGGCGGCTTCCTCAAGCATCCATGGCGCAGCATCTTCGAGGCCGACATGATCTTCACCCTTATCGGCCACAAATGGCTGCAGGGCGAAATATTGACGGTGAAGGAGGTGGCGACCTATTTCGAGGCCTTCACCAGCAACGTCACCATTACCCGACACATCGACGACATGGTTGCATCCGGCACGCTGGTGCGCACGCCGGACACCAGGGATCGCCGACGGTTGCTGCTGATGCCGACCCAGCGCCTTTTCGAGATCGGCCGGATCTTTCTGGAGGCGCGCAAGGAAATCGGCCGCAGACATGGCTTCGTCTACGATCCCGACCGCGCCGCGGCGGAACGGGAATTGTCCCTGTTGACCACCTCGCCATGACTGGCGATGGTTTGGCCTGATCGCACGCGGTGTGAGCCGGCTGCGCGATCGTTCACGACGGAAGCTGAAGCCGATCAGCGTCCGCGATACGACGACGACCGACCGCGCGAGCAATAGGCCGGGCGCCTTCATGACCTTCGTGATGCCGCACGCTTGAGCCCGTCGCCACGGGGGAAGCCTCTGTGTCCGCGAGGGCGCATTCAGACGGGCCGCTGGGGCTCGACGCAAGGGCGATCGAGCCGGCTCCGCCGACCTTGCCTGAAGTGTTTGCCGGCTTCGGAACTCGGCGTTGAGACAGCTATGTTGAGGCCTCGGTCGTTTGTCGGGCCTTATCCTGCTGCAGACGTTGCCTCACCTCAGTTCGTCTCTTCTGAAACGCAGAACAAGCCGCTTGTACAATCTCGAAAAAGAGTTGGCTCGCCGGAGGCCGGCTGAGCACGTTGGCCATTTCCCGACCATGTCCTTCCTGCTTCGGTGAAATCTGATTCAGGCTCCGATCCGACCTGACTTCGGCGGGCCGAACCATGTCTGATCGGGAGCGACGTGATGGCGCGTCGGCGACAACCAATTGGCGGAAACGGGGCCTGATCGCTACGGGCGCGTTCGGCGGATGATGATGTCCCACGGCGTGGTGTAGCTGGCGGCCTTGGTCGCCGTGCTATCCGGCATTGCCGGGCTGATCAGCGTGCCACTGCGGGCAGGCTGATGAGGGGATCATCGCTCAACTGGCCGACGCTTT